>Ga0228711_1000572_pt1 | contig 46754 bp, 29 predicted proteins | sample MedpolnodulmetaG_2_FD_177996 | JGI IMG/M metagenome (GOLD analysis project Ga0228711, IMG submission 177996) | Root nodule microbial communities from Medicago polymorpha collected in Santa Monica, California, United States - brown nodules | ecosystem: Host-associated > Plants > Roots > Nodule...
CACTTTTTTTTTTTCGTTTTTCACGGTGGACTCTCTAATTGTAGATTTTTTTTTAGGACGTATGCTTACAAATTTATTGACTACTAACACATCAATAAAAAAATTAGTTGTTTTGCATGTGTCTTTTCCCAGTTTGTACGAACATTATTGTTTGAATTCTGGAGATATTTGTCAAAAGCATGTAAAGAATTACTCTTGTACGTGAACAATGATGGTTTTTCTATTAATTGCACGACTTTTGTTTTATACTTTACTAAAGATGTACCATATAGATACATTTTCTTGATGATAATGTTTGGTTTTTCTTATTACAGATCAGTTTCAAATTAATGTTTCTCTGTCAGTGAAATGCCGCAATTGACGCTGATTTAACACCTATATTTTTCTCGTATGTTATCTATATTTTTTTACTATCATACGCAGGGTCGGCCTAAGGGTCAAAGAAACCTAAACAAGGACTTTAGACCTCAAAATTTTGGATGAAAAAAAAAAAGGCCTCTAAAAAAATTAATTTGGTTATAAGTATATTATATGACAGATAAACTACACACATTTGCATAACTTAACTGATTACCAAAATGGTTTTGATTACTCTTGATCATGATTTCAAACTTTGGTCTCCACAAAATTGATTTTATATAAATATTCTATTAAAAAAATAATAATTTTAAAGCATACATTAAATTTTTTGCTTTAGGCCTCTTAATCTATTGGGCCGGCCCTGATCATACGTGATCAGATGAATGACGTTCGGTACAGTTATTCAAGGCATTTGTAAGCTCAGGAGGGACAGGGACTTGCCAACATTCCGACTCTCAAGTTAGTAAGAGAAGAAGAAGGAGAATTTTATGGTTGAATCAAATAGTACCTTTGGGACAGTCAGAAGTCCCCTTATATAAATGAAAGGTGAAAGAGCCGTTGTAGGGACACATCGTGGCGCTCGACAGTTGCAGATTTGTGGGAATCGTAACCGTCAAACGAGATTAAAAGTATGTGGGGGAGACATTACTATTTGGTTTGAATTGGTCTTACAAGGTTCTTCAAGCACCTCCCTCGCGAGGAGGGCGCGTAAAAGTAGTAGTTGACCCAAATGTAAAATTATCCCTATTTGATTGGGCCTATTGAACACGGGCCTTGGACCGTTTTCTCGGTCCAAAACAGTAGCCCCAAAGTCGTTTCTCTTGGATAAGAGTGATGAAACTTTGGAAGACGTTACCAGATGGCTAAACGTAACATGGTGATGACAAGTCATCCGACGTTATTCTTAGCATGTTTTTCGGTTATTTTCAGTAGGTTTTACCATCAAAACAGATGAGTATCAAATCAATTGTCAATGATTTCGGGACATTTGTATTGTTTTCTATATTTGAGTTTGTAATTCTATTCTTCCTAAAACATAGCAATTTTAAGGTGTTCTTGATGTAATTCACGAAGAAATCATGCAAATCAGACAAAGCAAGACATCTGAAGATTTGTGTGGTACTTGGGAAGATGAAGAATCAAGATTCAATAGGGCTCAGAGGACTTTACAGAGTGAAGAATTATGTTCCCAAGTTCCAAGTCATCTTACATTGAAGCAAACACCTAAAAATGCGAAGAAAACATACATTTCAGCACCAGAACACACTCAGAAGCGCCCAGGCGCACATGATGGGGTGCTAGCCGCCCAGAAGGTTGCAGAAAACGCCCAGGCGCATGCTAGGGGGCGCCAAGCGCCTAGACCCGGTAGGCACATGTGCCTGGCGCATGGTTTAGGACGGTTGGCGCCTAGTGACTTGCGAAAAAAGTAATTTTTTGTGACTTTTTCGTCCCTAAAAGCCCATGATTTTAGCCCAAGTCAGGTGGAAACTTTCGCTATAAATACCGCCTTCCTCATTCATAATTTCTTGTTCAGAACTAGAGCAGTTCAAGAGGAGGGCGATTCTAGGAGCTTCAGGAGGAGTTCAATCTTCTCTTTTTGTTCAGAAGAACTAGATATTTAAAGACTAGGGATCTAAGATGAACCTCTAATTTTTTTGTTGGATAATTATTTAATTTAATATCGTTTATTTAGTTATTTTTGTTCGAAATTAAGTTTTATTAGGTTTAGCTTATTTCAAAGGAGCGCAACCCTAGTTTAGGTACTTAGGTTGTGACAGAGCCTAATGTTGATGCTTATATCTTGATATTTATATCTGCCTATATTAGAACTAATTGGTTAGTAACTAGTGAAATATACCGAAAGAAAGTTGACCCTAGTAGTAAGTATTTAGGAGGTGTCATTACTAATATTGAGTAAAATTTGTTGAACCTAGGATGTAACTAGTTATTAATTAAGGAAACAAGTGACTCTAAGGATAAATAAAACCTAGTATAAATATTATCTTCGACCCTTGGTAAGGTAGACACTGATAGAGTTGTCCATTTGTAGAACTACCGATATGGAGAATGTGCTATGAGATACCTAAGATTCATAGATGGGAGAACCTTTAGGAACACTGGCCATCATACCTTTAGAAATTTAGGAATGCCAAGTTAAGTATATGTTTCAATACCTTTGACGGAGTAAGACCCCACACATAAGGATCACCGTGTGCCAACAGTTGCAACTTAACATTGGAGGGATAGACCTAAATCAACTGAGAGAGTAAGGCCCCATGTAACATCCTAAACCCTTAAAGAGATAAATTACGCAAATAATACAAGTTATACAAAGGATTTAGATGCTACTTCTTCTATAAGTTCACACGTGCATAAATAATTTTCTCAAAACATTGTAGCGGAATATAATATCATCAAATCTCAACAACAGCTACATCAAATCTCCAAAATAGTCATGTAACATAATCATACTACATCACCAAATATAAAATCTCATCTCCACACACTGAGTGACAAAAATCTCAACAAGTCATAAGACATAAACAGATATACACCCTAATCAGAGCCGACACACTAAGACTCTAAAAACAAAACACGAGGTAGCTCCAAAGCTAGCCTCCAACAACTCACCAAGAAAAGCAAAACTACTCATGCACACCGTCTACCCATCCATACAAATAAGGTAGGCAGCCAATCGAATGACCACTGGGGTTAGTTCACATTTCATAATGAAAGTATAATCAAACATAAGTATTCAAGGATTCCATGCATAACACATATACATACTCAACATTCCTAGAATACTAACACCACATGAATATTATCTTCAATTAGATACCAACCATGTTATCATACTTCTATCATAACACATAAAACATATTCATTCTTTAATCAAATCATCAACAAAGTACATCACTTAACAACATCAATCAATATAAGAATTTCTTACCTCATTCCCTATCTAGCTCAATCATTAAACTTCACCAAATTTATCATTTAGGAAGTATAAGCATACATACAACTTCACTCATTTTGCAAAAAGCACATACTTTTTCTAATGCATACAATTTATCTAATTCACATCAATCATATAAATCGCATTGACTCTTGCCTAATCAACTCAGCACAAACAATTCATCTTTTCAAAGTGTAGGCAAAGAAATCATCATTATCAAAAGAATCACCAAATCTTATATATATAATTCTCACCTCACTACTATTACCAAAATCATTATCATCAAATAGATTCATCAAGTGTATAAGCATCATCAAGAATAACCAACATTATCATGTTCACATTTGTACACAATTCACATTATTCACTGATCATATAAATCACCAAATTCATATAATTCACCGATCACAATTCACATAATTCACCATGTTTCACCAATGCACTTAATCACCAAATCACATACTCAAATATGACACAATTTCACCAAATATCAAATGCATTTGGTACCATAGGATTCCAGAGATAATTTTACCGTTTGAACCCACACTCACATAAGAGTACACCTCCTCCTACGTATTTCACCTATGTAAAAGTACACCTCCTTTTACATTTCTCATATGACTCAATATGACCATGATGCATGGACTTCAAGTAACAGTCGACAATGCGCCTAACACCAACTATATAATCACCAAACAATGTAAAAGTATACCTCCAATTAGATTTCTTCATAGATCAACACCGTAGGCATTATCAAGTTTTACAATCCACACAATCAACAAGTCATAATTCAAACAAGCGTCATCATCATATTATCAAGTCAAAATCACCAAAAGAATCATACACATATCATCATCAAACATCATCATAATCACCATCAAACATTATCACAATCTTCATCAAACATCATCATAGTTCATTATCAACAATTAACACCTTAAGGAAACGATAAAGTTTCAAATTCACATTTCACCTAAAATACAAACATTTATCCACATTATGATATTCATCATATTAAACACCTAATCATCGTTGATTCATTCTTATTCTATCATACTAACATGAATTCAAAGTCTCCTACGAGTTACCCAACTAAAAAGTATTAATTTGACAAAGTTCGTATATGTTTATAAAAACTAGCACTTTCCGATTATCCCACTAATTAAAATAAAGGTAACCAAGTTCAAATGCCTCAACCGAGTATATACACAATTCGCATATGAGTGCAGTAGCATATACATATCTGCATCATAGACCAATTCTAATTGATTCCAAAATTCACTTAAGTTTGTATCATTTTATCAATTTCTAAGTTATTCAACAAAACATGTCAAACAAGTTCAAACACCTCAACCAAGCATATACACTACTCACATATGACCACATTAGCATATGCATATAAGCATCATAGGCCAATTCACATCAATCTCAAAATTTACCTAAGTTCGACTCGATTTGTCACTTTACAAACGAATTCCATTTTTCAAAGCCAACCATGTTAAAGCTCATGAATACCATCCAAAACATTTTTATAAATCATGATTACAACAAACAACCTTGAACATTTTTCAAAAATTATAGCTTCGATTCACAAAACCAAGTTCAATCTAATTCATTTGATGTTTCCAAAGGTTTAGAAAGTATGACAATAATTTAATACATCAAAAGAATCATTTAGGAAAGTCCGGATCGGCCCTGAAGTGCCCGGAACGTAAAAATCATGGGTTGTTGTACTAAGCAACTCGCTACAACAAGTAATCACTCGCTACAGCGAGTTCACCAGCATAGGGGAACCCAGATTTTGGGTTTCCTCTCGGGAACTCATCCAATTTTCATCCAAAAACCCTGATTTTGATCCCCTTTGACCCAAATTTGTCCCCAAAACTTGTACATTAGTTTATATACATCAAAAGACAATCAAAACAACAACAAGCATGGAATCATAACATCAATTTTCACCAAAATCATCATTATGCTCATTCTTCACCAAAACCCACAATTTTCTCATTATTCATTCAAACATCAACAAACATTCATGAAGTGAATTCAAACATATGTCAACAACAATCACTCACCAATTCATGATTTACACTCATATAAGCAAAAATCATCAAAATCATTTAACAACAACAACTATGAACTTTAAGCACATAACACAACAATTTCATGAAGTTTATCATACCCACAATTACACTTGAAGTATAAGCAAGAATTTCATCCTTCAAAAATCACAAAAGTCACAATTAACACTAAAGCACTTAAACCCATAATTGAAAATAAGAGATTATAGCTTAATGATGAAAAGGAAACCATCCCCCTTACCTTTAGTCTTCAAGAACCCTACCTTAGGCTTCACTTTAGCTCATATCTCTTCAACCCCAAGCTCTCTCTCTCTCTCTCTCTCATATCCTCTTGATTCATTTTCTATCTCTACCTCTTATGTTTTTGTGAAATAGGGATGACAATTGGACCCAGACCCGATGGGTACCCGCAAAAATACCCGAATATTATTATTAATTTAAGATATTAATCCAGAACTAAATACCATGTTGGTGAAATTGTTTGATGCCTATCCCAAATCTGATCCTTTCATGGAAAATGATTTAGAAGCTGTAAGAACAACATAAGTAATGATACATTAAAAGGAAAAAGGAAATTTGATAGCATACCAAAAGGATCTCAGCATGTTGTTCCACGTTTAAGAACATAGTACATCATCATAATGGTATTGTGAGCAAAAAATTTAGAAAACCAAGATATCTTTTTTTTTCCTCGAAGAAGAATTTTTTATTAAGAAAATATATCTATATGTTTGTTAATAATGATCACATCTATCTTCTCATGCCATGTCACTAAAGTCTACTTTATAACTCATGCCTTTAGATGTTGCTCTTGCAGCACCAGAACCTACACTCTACATCTTACGATCCCTAGATTGGTATTTTAATCATTGGTTAAAAGATAATCATGAGAAACAAAGAATCTTTGTGAATTTAGCATAATAATTTAATAAATTGGTGATCAAATTGACAATATGACAAGGTCAAAATGACTCAAGTAAATATATACCAAGACAAGCGTTAAAGATGAAGAGGATAGACAATCTAAGAACAACTTATACAAGTGAATCAAAAGGGAATACAAAAAACAAACAAAGTCACCTTCACTAAATACAAGACAGGACACAATCAAACATCTTTTAAGAAATAGGACGTAGCAAAAAAACGTCACAACAAACAATAACTTTCTTTTGAAAGCACCATATTCTCTATAATATATTTGCTGAAAGGTAGCGGAGAGAAATATGACAGACTACTATTTGAAAATCCAGTCCACCAAGGTAGATCAATAGAACATTTTCCTCTGCGAACTCGTAAATCATTTTGTTTTAAATCAATTATACATTGCAGACATGAACCACGTTGATAAGAATAACAACTTGGTGTAATTTAGGAAAGCGGTGATATACAAGATTGCAATGGAGGATGGTACCTGATGCTTTCATAGCATATCCAGCGCAAAGGTAAAATATATTCTTAATCTACATGAAATAAATACATACATAAAAGGAAAGTTGGAGTTAAATGTAAACTAGACAAGAAAGACAAGCAGGATAATGGAGCAACATGACTGATCTCAGAAATAGATAAATGTACTAGCATTATTATTATTATCCCAAAACCAAAAACAAACAAAAAAAGTAACACAAGTGACACGACTTCAGCAATACCAATTTCTTTTTCTCCATAAGATTTTGTTAAAACATACATTACCTTGATTGGAGCTACGACTATTAGAACCAATATTTTAGTTTGACAACTCTGTGAGCAACTCCTTTGCAACACTGATCTAAAAGTCGAAACAACCTACAAGATAACGTAATCATCAAAAGTGGACTAATAAAACAAAAATATTTCTAAACAACAATTGAATTGAAGTGGACCAATAAAACTGCAGTAGGTAGCAACAAATACAAAATTTAAAGAAACATATATACCACTCTCGCAAAAGCTTCATGATTATTTTCAAGTGAAGCTTCTCATTTTTGATCAATGGTTGTCAAACACACGGACCAAGAACAAAACCGAACTTTTAATCATTAATTTTGCAGAAAAACACAAACAAGGGAGAAAATTGATGTGAACTGAAATTGCTAAAAAGGGGGAAAATATGTTGTTATACCTTAATCCGACATCAGAGCAGAGTGGAAATCAAGGGGCGTGATTGTGCGGTGGTCGTGATGGCCGCTGCAGCGCAGATCAGATCGGTGACGGTTGATTGAATCGACAGTTTGACGAACAAAGGGTTCGAGAGGTGCAATAGAAACTGAATAGGGTGAATAATGGAATCAAGGGTTTTAGAGCGTTTTGGGCAAAATCTGAATTTGAATGTATAATGGTTGTATCGACTGAAGTTTCTAGGTGAGATTTCACAATGAGTTTTCCTTTTTTTTTAATTATATAATTATCATAATTATTTCTTTTTGTTTTGACAAGATAATTATTTGTTATTTGTTTTTAGAGGTAATTATTTGTTATTATTTGTTACAAAGTTGAGAGTGAAAGAGTTTTATAGTCGAAGGAAAATAGTGACAAAATAAAAAGTGAGATTATTTGTTATTATTTGTTACAAAGGTGAGATTTCATTACCAAAAAAAAAAGGGAAATAGTGAGAGTGGAAAATATAAATAAAAAAAAGATATCACACCCTTTTTTCTAAAATTAGGTTTGAAATAATATTAACAAGTTTGCCACCTTTTTTTTTTCATGTTCAACACCTGATTATTCTTAAAATCAGGTTTTGAAGGTTACCACTAAAACTAAAATTTTCAATATATTTACAAAATTGACACCTCAATTATATTTCAAACCTTTGTTTTAATAAAATAGGTATAATATAAATAATTCTTTGGTCAATTTTGTACTAGTGTTAGTTGGGTTTATGTCAAAAATATTTATGGGCTAGAAAAAAATCATTATTGGGCCTTGTTGCATAAAATTGATTTAGATTGAATTCACTAAAAAAACACTTCAATAAATAATACACCTCTTCAAAAAAAAAAACTTTAATTTATGGATCGGATGAATTATTCATCCATTAAAATCTAATAATCGATGGATTGGATGAATTTTATTTTTAATGGATGGTTTGGATGGTTTTTTTTAAACAAAAAAATAAAATAAAATAGTGGATTGTAATGGACAAATATACTTTCTTTTATCCATCTATTAGGATTCAAATCCATAACGATCCAATCCATCCATTTTGCCACCTCTATAAAGCAACATATTCGGGAGGTTGTCAATGATTCAATTTGGCTAATTGGAAATGATCGAAGTATAAGATTCTAGACAGATAACCGGATTGGAATTCCTATTTCTCAACTTTTAGATATTCCTCACACTATAAGCAGGAACCTGACCTCTCCTCTGGGAGCTATGATAAACGATGGAAACCTCAGGCTCTTTATTCATCATTAACACTCTCCCTGATCAGCTTATTTGGAAGCACAACATTGAAGATGTTTTGACGTCTAAACTAGCTTACTCGCATTTGAAGGGAAGACCTTTTGTGAAAACATCCACAATTTGATATCGTGATGGTACATGCAGAACTCGAACTTGGACACGAGCTACCTTTTCGCGAACGAAATGAATATCTAACTTAATATGTTTTGTTCTTTGATGTTGGACCGGGTTACCAGGGAGATAAATTGCACTGACAATGTCACAATAAACCATGGTGGCTTTGTGAATGGGACAATGTAACTCAAGGAGATGTTTGTGTAGCCAACATGATTCAGAGACCACATTGGCAACTCCACGGTATTCGGCTTCGGCACTAGATCTGGATAAGGTGGGTTGTCGTTTAGATAACCAAGATATTAAGTTATCTCCAAGAAAGACATGGTAGCCAGAAGTAGAGCGTCTGGTGTCGGGGCACCCACCCCAATCAACATTTGTATATGAAATTAAAGTAGTGGATGAAGGGTAAAGATGCAAACCATAGTGGCAAGTGCCTTGAATATAGCCCAGGATACGTCTAAGAGCATGCATGTGGTCTTCCATCGGATTGTGCATAAAGAGACATGTATGTTGTACTACATATGATGAGATATATGGACGAGTGAAATTAAGATATTGGAGGGATATTGCAAGACTACGATATAGTGATGTGTCATACCCTAACTTTTGACATAAGATCCTATTTTCACATGCTCTTTTGACCGAGAATATTCCTTGACTTTTCAGGGAAAATTTTAGCAGAGAGCTATTTTAAAATAATTCATTCTTGGTTCGTTTCAGGCCCACTTTTTTAATTTAATTTTATTTGATTTTAGTTTTCTTATTTTTTATTATTTTATTATTAGGTCTGTCTTTTTTTTAATTTTATTTTTATCTTCTTTTTATTTTATTTTCTTCTGTTTTATTTTGTTTTAATTAGTCTTAAGAAAAAGTTAAAAAAAATGTGTCCAGGGTTCAAAAATTTTCTCAGCCGCGCCACCATTCGTGGCAAGTCACAATGTCAACATTCCTCTTCCAAAGATCATCATCAAAGCCTTTTAATCACCATCAAAAACCATTAAACCAGTTTTTCATTTTCATCAACCATTGAGCCTATAAATAGAGCTCTCATTTCTCACTTATACACACACATAAAGTTCTCTTGAGTTGTCAAAGAAATTTTCTCTCTTCTCCCACCATTAGCTTGTGTTGACGAGCTATTCTTTTTCTATCCCTCTTTTTTTCTGTCCCATCGAATTCTAAGAGTGGTCTTAAGACCATAGTCCCAATTCGGTTTATTGTCCCTGAGAGGTATTTTAAAATACTTCATTTTTTGGTTCGTTTTTGGTCCACTTTTTATTTATTTTATTTTTGTTTCATTGTTTATTTATTTAATAGCATTTTAATTTTTGTTACTTATTAATTTGCAATTAGAATGTATTTTAGGGAAATTGTAAATATAAAGAAAATTATGCATTGTCTTTATTTATTTATTCAGCTTTCATATATTAAAAATGCAAAAAAAATAGATTTAGTTTATTATCCAAGGGAAAATGCAAAAAAAAAATATTATTCCCCCTTTCCCTTGGAAAAATTAAAGCTCGGTGGTGAACCTAAATTTATGAGTCAACGCTAATCAATAGCTTGATCTCCGAAAATCACCGTGACAGAAATGGCGACTTCACTGGGGACATCCTCGAAGAGGGTTGAGCCTAACTTGGTTTTTTTTATTTCTTGTACTATAACTTGCTTATAATAAAAATAAAAAAGGTAAATACGTTCCTATGTGTTTTTTTTTCTTTTTACGTGAGTGGTGAGATAAGTCTCCTACCCGGACTTGAGGGAAACAAATAAGATAGGATGGTGGTATAATTATCGTGCCATACCAAGAGTAGTCTTGGGCTTTGGTACATGTGATATAACCCCACTCAGTGGAGGCCTCTTGAAGGTAATACTATGTCATCATGAGTAGTCGTGATTGGCATTATTACTTTTGAGTGTCTCATGAAGCTGAGGACCTTTAGAGTTACCTTTAACCCATCTTGGCCTTTTAGGGCGTAGTGCGGTGACTAATCAAAAGTAGTCTTGAAATTAGTTGACACACGAAACTACAGTCAAATGAGATTTTCTTGTCAATATTGTTGGACCGGGAGTCAGTCCTGTAATCCAATAATATCTGGAAGGGGTCAATGACTTTGGAAACTTGGTAGAACCTGTGATACAAGTACAAATGAAACCATAGTTGATCCGAGTTAATATCTTGTCCTTCGGAGGTTTGAATACAAATGTGCAAAGTTAACCCGCTATCAAAACATGGTACCTAGTGCTGCGACACATGGAGTGTTTGGCTGCAATTGGGTCATTGTTAATGTTCCTTCCGCCAATCGCTTTATCAAATAACCTGTTTGTTTGTTATTTCCTGTTTTTCAAAAAATAAAAATCCTTTCATCCTGCCCGAGACAAAAGTGAACTTGTGTACGACTTTTTGCTTTATGTATTTCCATCATTAATAAAAAGGTCGTTTTGATCCCGACTTTGTTTTTGTTTTGTGCTTTTTCAGGAAAAAAGGGTAATACAAAGAACCTAAAAGAATAATCATTTCCAAATTATTTGCATACAAACATTCACTTTCTAAAATCAAACATAAATGCAGATTAAACATTGATAAACCCGTTGAACACTTTAACCCTGTACTCTTTCCCAACTTTGAGTTCCTTGTATATGAAGCTGAAGAAGAGGAGAATGAAGAGATTCCTGATAAGACCTCTCGCCTACTAGGGCATCTTAGTCGTCGAAGCTGCAAACTAAAATATCAAGAAGATTGTCCCGAAGATGGCATTCACTTACAAAGACTGGCATGAGATGTTACCATTACCGTACATGGGTATTGTACTTCAGTACGCACTTTAACAGGGGCAACCCCCTTTTTCCTTAACATACAACATGGAGGTCGTGCTTCCCGTGGAGATTAAGTTCCCATCAATGAGAGTTTTGATGAAAGCTTGATTGAACTTAAACACATGACTACCTTGTGTCATGGACAGTTATATCAAAAGAGGATGAAACAATATTTTGGCAAGAAAAGGCCGCCCTCGTGAAGGAGACCTTGTGCAAAAATATAGGGGCCCATGTGCAAGTGGACGCCTAACTATGATGGCCCGTGTGCAATGACTCGTGCAACTATTGATGGTGACAAACTCGCACGTCTTGTGAACGCTTATGTAGTCAAGAAATGTTTTGTCTAAAAATATAAGAACAGTTCGGTAAGTCGCAAACCCGAAAAGGAGGCTTAGGCAAAAATGAGCGTCTCGGTGGACTGAAAACCCAAAAGGGCGGTCCAGGAAAAAATTAGAGACAAAAAACAGAAAATGATTATCCTAATAGGTTGAAAAACCGAAACGGAAATCTATGTAAAAGTTAAGGATTATGACAAAGTAACTGTATTGGGTCAGACATGATTCACTTGGGGGCATCTTAGCTGTCAAAAACCTCTGATTTGAAGCATCTGCAAATCAAAGACTCGGAACGATGGAATTCAAAGTTGTTAGGGAGAATATCGGTTTTTGTGTTCAATGTACCTTTCCCATATATTTAACATTTTCCAAATTTTGCGAAGATCCGTGGAGCCACGCCATTGGCAGGCCACCACTCAATTAATAAAATTTGAACATGTGCCCATTTATTTGGAATTCTCATTTATTTTGTTTGCAAATTTTCTTCTATTTTTTTCTTACAAAAAACTTTTCCTTGTCTTTTGAAAAATGTGAACAACAAACAAACTCTCTTTGAACTCGTAAGTAGATGAAGCGTACGTCAACATCCGCCTCGAGAATGGTTAAACTCTGCAAGGGAAACATGGATAAACGTTGTGGGAAGACTTCGGTCAACAAAAATACAAAAAATAAAAAGTTCGTTAAGCTGAAAACCTGAAAGGGCGGCTTAGGCAATAGAGAGCATCCTGGTGGACTGAAAACGCGAAAGGGCGGTCCAGGAAAAAGATAGGGATTCAAAAAAGAAAAAGCATGGCTACTGAAGCGTGCCAATGGGAGGACACTCTGTGCCGGTTTACAAATGGCGACTTCTTCCAGGTTTTTGGACTAATAATGGGCTTTCTCCCGAGGAAGTGTCTACTCCTCCATAAATTGTTACCTTGTGCCGGACTTTACCCCGTCAGTGGCTCGATCTGTCTCCAATGATATCATCTTTGGTGAAGTTTCCGAGTGTTTGTACTGCGATGTCAGTCCACCTCCCATCTTATTTGTCTCATCCGATTTCATCGAGTTCACCTGTCATATTCAGTTATACAGTCGTACAAGTTGTACATTCTTACATTCATACATTCATGTAATCATACATTTGTACATTCACACATACACAACATATATACATAATTATTCATACATGATTGCATTAGTCACCCAAAGTTTTGTTTGGCTGTATTTCTTCAGTTCGATCTTGACCCAAACAGCAAGTGGCAGTTTCTTTACAGAAACAACTTTCAAATACATTCAATTTTGTCACAAGTGTCATCCCCAATATGTTTGGTCAAGAGATGCCACTCATCATAAGACAAGCGTATGCTTGCAACTTTCATAAGCCTAGTGGATTCTGGAAAACATTCATAAGCCCAGTGGAAGCCGAGTGGATTCTCGCAAACTTTCATAAGCCTAGTGGATTCTGGCAAACTTTCATAAGCCCAGTGGATTCTGGAAACTTTATAATCCCAATGAATTCTGGCAAACTTTCATAAAGCCCAGTGGATTGTGGCAAACTTTCATAACCCTAGTCGATTATGGCAAACCTTCATAAGCCTAGTGGATTCTGGCAAACTTTCATAAGCCGAGTGGATTCTGGCAAACTCTCATAAGCCAAGCGCATAGCTTGCAAATATCCTGTGCCAAGCGAATAGCTTGCAAAATACATGTGTCAAGCGAATAGCTTGCAAATACCATGTGCCAAGCGAATAGCTTGCAAATACCCTGTGTTAAGCGAATAGCTTGCAAAAAACCTTTGCCAAGAGAATGGCTTGCAAATATCATGTGCCAAGCGAATAGCTTGCAAATATCCTGTGTGGAGCGAATAGCTTGCAAAAACCATGTGCCAAGTGAATAGCTTGCAGATATCTCGTGCCAATCGAATAGCTGGCAAATATCACGTGCTAAGGGAATAGCTTGCAAATACCCTAAGCCAAGCGTACATGCTTGCAAAATACCTTAAGCCAAGCGCACATGCTTGGAAATACCTTAAGCGAAGCGCATATGCTTCCAAATACCCTAAGCCAAGCGCACATGCTTGCATATACCTTAAGCCAAGTGCACATGCTTGCAAATTTCATAAACCAAGCGAACATGCTTGCAAATTCCATAAGCGAAGCGAACATGTTTTCAAATTCCATAAGCCAAGCGAATAGCTTGAAATTTTTTTATTTTCCCACTCGTCATAAGCCAAGCGGATCGCTTGCAAATTTTTTCTCAAAAGTGCCACCCCAGTGTCTGGTCAAGAGGTGTCACCCAAAATGCGTTTGTCTTTATTAAGCTGTCGTTCCAAACCGATACGAAAGTAGACAACCATTTTCCCTAGTGAAACTACATTATCCCCCAGCGGAGTTGGATCCCTTTCTTTAACGAACTTGGGTATCCTATTGTTGTTTCTTCCCATCAGTCACATCATCTTTGTCGTCCTACATTCATACTTGCATCACGAGCATTTCACAGTATCTTAGGGTCAAAAATGGTTGACTCTGCATTTAAGTCTCTTCGGCCTGTCGGATCAAAGGTTTTATCTTCAAACCTCCGGACGAAGAAACTTAAATAGGGGCATCTGTCATACCCCAATTTTTGACATAAGATCCTATTTTCACACGGTCTTTTGACCTAGAATATTCCTTGACTTTTCAGGGAAAATTTCGGCAGAGAGCTATTTTAAAATAACTTTTTTTTTTAAGGCAAAGGAAGTTGTAGCAAAGAACTACAACTCCAAATAATATATAACAAAGAGAAGAAAAAACAAAACAAAAAAGAGGGGGGACATGAACCAAAACCCTCAAGGGATTAAGAAACCCTGAAATTAGGTAAACCTAACTCATTCTTGGTTCGTTTCAGGCCCACTTTTTTTTTAATTTTATTTTAGTTTTTTATTTTTCTTATTTATTTTTTATTTTATTATTAGGTCTGTCTTTTTTATTTTTATCTTTTTTTTATTTTAATTTTATTTTCTTCTGTTTTATTTTGTTTTAATTAGTCTTAAGAAAAAGTTAAAAAAATGTGTCTAGGGTCCGAAAATTTTCTCAGCCGCGCCACCATTCGTGGCAAGTCACAATGTCAACCTTCTGTTTCCAAAAATCATCATCAAAGGCTTTTAATCACTATCACAAACCATTAAACCAGTTTTCCATTTTCATCAACCATTGAGCCTATAAATAGAGCTCTCATTCCTCACTTATACACACACCAAAAGTTCTCTTGAGTTGTCAAAGAAATTTTCTCTATCCCTCTTTTTCTGTTTCATCGGATTTTAAGAGTGTTCTTAAGACCATAGTCCCAATTCGGTTTATTGTCCTTGAGAGGTATTTTAAAATATCTCATTTTTTGGTTCGTTTTTGGTCCACTTTTTATTTATTTTATTTTTGTTTCATTGTTTATTTATTTGATAGCATTTAAATTTTTTTATTTATTAATTTGCAATTACAATGTATTTTAGGCAAATTGTAAATATAAAGAAAAATATGCATTGTCTTTATTTATTTATTTTTTCAGCTTTCATATATCAAAAATGCAAAAAAATCAGGTTTAGTTTATTATCCAAGGGAAAGGGGTCTTCGTTTTGATCCAATGTCACTACGAAAATCTCTCGCGCTATTATCTTATCGTCACGTTAATTTTTTAGGTTTTAAATAATAAATAAAAAAGGCAAAAAAGTGTTCTTGACATCCAACTGATGAATTTGCCAAGATCGAGATGTAGCAATGCTAAGAACTGTTCGAATTGTTGCTGGTTTTACAACAGGACTAAAATTCTCTCCACAGTCAATTCCAACCTGTTGACCTACACCATCACCTACAAGTCGGGCTTTATGCCTCTCAAAAGTACCGTTTGATTTTTCTTTATGTCTAAAAATCCACGTAAACCGAATAACATTAACATCAAGTGGTCGGGGTACTAAATCCCACGCCTCATTTTTAATTAGAGCATTAAATTCATCATCCATAGCCAATTTCCAATTTGGGTCTTTAAGTGCAGACACAAGATTTCTAGGTAGAGGAGATTTTTAGAGCATTAAATTCATCATCCATAGCCAATTCATCATATTATTTTTAGTTTGGTTTAGAAATGCTATGTTGGCTTCTAGTTACTGGTTTGGTGTCTGCATGTACAGTTGGTTAGAAAATGAGAGGGAGATTTTGTGGTATTTGATCGTGATGGTTTGATGGTGTAGGAGAGGAGGGTGATGTAAGTGATGTTAAGTTTGGGTTTATGTTTGAGTCCAATTGGTGCGACGGTGAGGAAATATATGGTGTATTAGTGTTTAAGTTCGGAGAAGGAGAGATGTTATGGTTTGTGTTATTGGCCGGTTGTGGATTAGATGGGTCGGTTTGGTTTTGGTCCATTAGATGTTGTATGGTGTAGGGGCACAAGTCATTTTCTAGGAAAGTGTATGTATTAGGTTGGGGAAGATGCAGTTTTGCATATGGAAAAATGGTTTCGTCAAACATGACATGACAACAAATAATAATTTTATTTGAAGAGAGATCTAATACACATTTTGTGGACCGAGGTTGAAGTTTGTGAATTTTGAATGAAGGAAAAAGAGGAAAGCATAAACAACCAAAGACTCGTAAGTGGGAGTAGGACGGGTCTTTTGGATTAATAGTTTTAATGTAACGTTGGAATTGTGCGTTGATGTATGCTCTTAGTTTTTGAAACAATGGATAAACTTGTGACATAGGAAAAGTCCATAGAAAATTTGAATAATTATCGAAAAACAGAACATAATACTTGCGACGAATAGAACTTAAAACAGGAGACGTCCATACATCACTATGCAACATATCAAAAGACAACAAACTTCTATTATGAGAATTCATGAATGGTAATTTAACATGTTTACCAAGCGGACAAGTGACAAAAATGAGAATTTAATTTCCTAGAATTATTACATTCAATCAAGTTATTTTGCTTAAGGGAATGTAAAATATTTTCTCTTAGCTAACCCAAACGATCATGCCAAAGAGATGATGAAAAAACTACAAATCAAGAGGTAGGCTCGACTTTATTGGTGGATGTTGCGATAGTGATAGGAAAAAGGTTACTTGGCTCTCACATTTCATTAGAGGGATCCTAGTTTGAAAATCCTTCACAGAAAAGCCAAACGGGTCAAATTCAATTGAAAATTTATTATCTGTGGTGAATTTACGAACATACACTAGGTTTTTAGTTAAATTTGGGGCATGTAGTACATTGTTTAGGACAAGAGGAGGGTGGGGGGATGCTATTTGTGTACTTCCAAGACTGTAAGTTGGAATAGATTGACTATCTCCTATGATGATTTTATTATTTTTGCTCAATTTAAAATAAGATAAGAGATTACCTTGCGAGGACGTCATGTGGGAAGTGGCTCCGGTGCCCATATACCAAGATGGGTCCGGCTGAGCAAGGTTGAGAGTGCGTAATGCATGTTCAATGGCAGTTGGACTGGGTGTGTTGATATTGAAAGCATCTTGTTAAGGTCTTGGACCAAGAACTCCACCTTGATAATGGTTAGTGGTATTGTTGGGCATCCTCCAGTTGTAGGTTGGGTAAGGACATGGTGGGAAGAGGGTCATGGTTGTTTCTTCAAGTTCTAATCGTTATTTTGCAGCGACAAAAGTGGGAAATGGGTCATGTAGAATGATTGGAGCAGCCAAATGTGGGACTTGACCTTAACTGTTGTAATTCACATCATCTTGACATTGTGGATCCTTAGAAACAACATTTATTTCAATATTCTTCACCATATGTTTATAGAGCTATAAACCAGATTCTTTCTGATATTCAGGAGAGCAACAACTCTTGCAAATCCACTTCAGTTGGCATCCCCTCAGAGAACAACATTTTTCAGAAGGGTTAACCACATCCTTGAAAGCACAAGGATGTTGACACTATTTTTTGGATGCCTCCCGAACTTGGTTGGATTAAGGTTAATACTGATAGTTTATCTATGGGATCTCGTGGAGATATTTTTATAGATTCAAGGGCCACTTTTATCCAAAGTTTTGCAATGAACCTGGGCAGACAAGACTCTGTCACTACTGGAATTCTTACAATCATTCATTCCATCAACTATGCTATTCAAAATGATGTAGGAAGGTTTCCTCTGTAATTTTATAGTATTTTATTTGACCCAAATCTTAGTAATTTTCTAGAGCTTTATATTATTATTTCGTTTTGTTTTATTTCGATCCACGGGTTTTTTTATTTCTTTTTCTATTTAAACATAACATTATGCAGCCTAAGAGGCACTTTTTTTATTCAATAAAATTACTTGAGATTTTCTCTCAATTCTGGTGGATTTCGGAAACCCTTATTTGATAGGTTTCTCGCTTGCAACCTGTCTCTTTATCTTTTAGGTTTAGCATTTGCTAACCCTTGCTTTCGTACTGCGTCATTTGGCATCAAAGCAGGTTTCCCCTGTTCTTTCGTGAACGTGATCCAGCCATGGGAGATCAATCGGTTACTAGGGCAGAATTTGAGGGTTTTGTTGTAACCCTCAAAGCTCTGTCAGATCAGATGACAGCTTTGTCGACTAAAATTGACGGAATCGTCGCCGCCAACAACAACAACAGAAACAACAACAAAAATGGCGACCACAACAGAAACATCAACAACCAAAACAACAATAACCACAACAACAGGGGAGGAGGACCAACTCCAAGTGTTAGGATTCAATATCTCAACAATCCTTCCAATGATGATTTGAATTTTAATGATGAGGAGGTCATGATCGAAGATGGAAGTGAACGTAGGAGTCACCAATATTACTGCGTTAAGGTTGATATTCCCTTATTTCATGGAACAGAAGAATTCTTGGACTGGAAGATCGATGTTGACAGATTTTTTGACGTCATGGACGTCCCGGAAGACAAGCAGGTTAAGATGGTTGCATCAGGCTGAAAAGTATCGCAGCTGTTTGGTGGGACAGGCTCGTTGTTTAGAGGAATAGACAAAGGAAACACCCTATTCGAACTTGGAGAAAGATGAAACAGTTGATGTTTGAAAGATTTTCACCAAAAGATTATGAATAGATCCTGTATAAGATGTATATTGAATGTGTTCATGGAAAGCGATCAGTCACTGAGTACACGGCTGAATTTTTGTGTTTGTCTGAACGCAGTGAATTAGGTGAGTTCGAGAATCAGAAAGTGGGCCGATGTATTAGTGGTTTGAAATGTTCATTGCAGGAGAACATGGGATTACAAACTGTTTGGACCATTGCTGAAGCGTCCAACCTAGATTTGAAGGCGGAATTAATAGAGAAGTCCCCTAGAAATTTCACAAATTTCAGAAGATATCCTCCACAAAACCATGTTGATGACAAAGAGAAAAGTGCAGCAACGAAAGATTCAAACCCTGTTATCAAAGCGAGCAGTTCTCGAAGTGGACCTCCAGCCAAGGCCCCCGTCCAAAAACAGAACAACCCATATGCGAAGCCTAGTGGTGATATTTGTTACCGTTGCGGTGGGAAGGGTCACATGTCCAATGTTTGTCCAACAAGAAGGGTTGGTGGAGTAGCAGAAGGATTGGATGGTGATGATGAACGCCCTGATGAGGAAGAAGAATATGTAGGAGTTGAGTTTTCTGAAGAAGATTCTGATGACAAAGTGAACTTTGTGCTTCAGCGGATGTTGCTAGCATCTAAAGAGGAAGGCCAGCGCAAAAATTTATTTAAGACTCGTTGTTCCGTCAATAACAAAGTATGTGACCTGATAGTAGATAATGGAAGCACGAAGAACTTGGTGTCAAAAAAATTGGTGGATTATTTCAAGTTGCCCACGGAGCCTCATGAGAAGCCAAACTCTCTTGGCTGGGTCAGCAAGGGATCTCAGGTACGAGTGACGCTGTCCTGCAAAGTTCTTATATCCATCGGCAAACATTATAGAGAAGAGGTACTTTGTGATGATCTTGATATGGATGTTTTTCATATTTTACATGGTAGACCATGGCAGTTTGATAATGATATTACTTATTAGGGACGGGATAATGTGATGTTGTTTACTTGTGGCACCCATAAGATTCCTATGACACCTGTTTTACAATTTAATAAGAACCTAAAAGAGAAGAAAATGAGTTTCCTAGTGATGACTCATAATGAAAAGGAACTTGTTGATGTTGTTAAGGAAACTGAGTGTTTTTGTCCAGTTGTGATCAAAGGGCTGAGGAGTGTTGTGAAAGAAGAGATTCTGATACCAGGTGAAGTCTTAACAAGGTAGTTGATGATTTAAGTATGAGAGTTTCTTTTCTTGTCACTTTATCACAAGAGGTTGTGGGTTTTGTATGTCTAAAGGAAATGTATGAGAGTGATGTTGAGTTCAAAGAAATATGGGGCAAATGCAAGGAGCTTCCTTGTGCAAATTTTCATATTCGAGAGGGATACCTTTTTAAAGGGGATCAACTGTGCATTACTTTATCATCCTTGAGGGAGAAGTTAATTAGGGACCTACATGGTGGTGGTCTTAGTGGACGCATGGGACGAGATATGACCATTGGTAGTATGGAAGAAAGGTTTTATTGGCCTCACTTGAGAAAAGATGTTGGAACCATAGTCAAGAAATGCTACCCTTTCCAAGTTTCTAAAGGTTAGTCGTAGAACACTGGTCTTTATATGCGTTTACCCATTCCTGATGACATTTGACATGATTTATCTATGGATTTTGTGTTGGGTTTGCCTCGTACCCAGCGAGGTGTGGATTCTGTGTTTATGGTTGTGGATCGATTCTCCAAGATCTCCCATTTCATTGCATGCAAGAAGACTGCGGATGCATCCAACATTGCCAAACTATTTTTCAGGGAGGTTGTGCGCCTTCATGGGGTTCCTACATCTATTACCTCCAGCAGAGACACCAAATTCCTCAATCATTTCTGGATTAGTCTGTGGAAATTATTTGGAACATCACTGAACAAGAGTTCTACTGCTCAACCCCAGACTGATGGACAAACTGAGGTCACAAATAGGACTTTGGGAAATATGATTCGCTGTGTTTTTGGTGACAAACTGAAACAGTGGGACTTGGCTTTACCTCAGGTTGAATTTGCTTATAACAGCATTGTGCATTCTACTACCGGAAAAACACCTTTTGCACTTGTTTACACTTCTGTCCCTAGGCATGTGGTTGATTTGATTAAGTTGCCTAAAGCTCCTGGAGTTAGCGAAGTTGCTGAAAAGATGGCTGAAGAGATTATGACTGTGAAAGATTCTGAGGCCAAGTTAGAAGCTACCGGGTTGGAAAATAAAGTTGTTGCAGATAAACGGCGAAGAGTCAAACTTTTCAATGTGGGGGATGATGTGATGGTGTTTCTGCGAAAAGAGAGATTTCCCGTTGGTACCTACAACAAGCTACAATCCCGCAAGTATGGTCCATTCAAAATGACTCGCAAGATCAATGATAATGCATATGTGGTAGCACTTCCAGGTTTTATGAACATTTCCAACACGTCCAATGTGGCAGACATTCATGAATACCATGCAGATGAAGACCTTTATCAAGATGAGAACTCGGGGTCGAGTTCTTCAAAGGTGGAGGAGATTGATGTAAGAGGGTTTCCTTAGTAATTTTATAGTATTTTATTTTAGTCAAATCTTAGTAATTTTCTAGAACTTTCTATTATTATTTCGTTTTGCTTTATTTCGGCCCACGAGTTTGTTATTTCTTTTGCTATTTATACAGATCATTATGCAACCTAAGAGGCACTTTTTTGATTCAATAAAATTATTCGAGATTTTCTCTCAATTCAGGTGGATTCCAGAAACCCTTATTTGATAGATTTGTCGCTTGCAACCTGTCTCTTGATCTTTTAGGTTTAGCGTTTGCTAACGCTTGCTTCCATACTGCATCCAGAATAATTACAACAACTCGTGGATTGAGTCTGATTCCCTCATGGCCATTATGGAATTTAGCCATTCATGGCTCGTTCATGGAAGCTCATGATTAAATGGCTTAACAGTTTACATGTACTTAAGAGTATTCATTTTAGGTGTTCTCGTATTTTTTTTGGGGAGAGCAATACTTGTGCGGAAAAGTTAGCTAGTTTTGGTCACACCATTGAAGACACTCAATGCTGGTCTATTTGTCCTAGTTTCATTAGGAATTATTTTATTAGTGAGAGGTTTGGTTTGTCATTCTATCGTATTTTTTGTAGTTTTCATCTTTGGTTGGGTTTTAGTTTGGTCACACCAACCTTTTCTTGTTTTTTTTCTTTTTATCAATAATATAGGATGAGGTGCATGGTCGATAATATTTTAGGGTGTCAGCATACACTACTAGAAAAAGAAAAATTTGAGAGGGAAATTAGTGACGGAAAAATTGAAATTCCTCACAAATTTCTTGGTCGCAAAATTTAGTGACGGAATTTGAGAGGGATTTCACGTTTTCCCTCACTAAATTTCCCTCACTAATTTTTGTTTTTTTAGTAGTGATAGCTTAGATCTTAAAACATAATTTATATTGATTCGAGTCGCCAACGTATCTGAGATGTCAATCACCATAAATAATGCATCTTTCATCCATTGTTATTTTTTTCTAGGGAATCCATTGTTATAAAAAAATATTAATAGTGTTTTAAAATATTAAAAATTAATTTGAAAAAAAAAATGTAATTGTTTCGCTATAGTAATATTATCATTTAAATATGATATATATCTTATCTTGTGATAGTTAAAAACAAAAATGTCAAACATTTAAACCTAAAGAAGTAGTAAATAAATGTTATCGCATTTTTTATCATATGTTCGTCAAACACATGACATGATAAATGTCCATCCTACCACTATTATACCACAGTCCTATCTACAAACCGGTCCTATAACTACAAAGACAGAACTTCATAACTAACTAATCATATATTTTGTATAATCAAATAGAGTAATGATATATGTACAACCCTTTTTAGACAACTATTGAGACAATCTTGCTATTCTTTCATTTCATTGGTCAAAAACAATAGAGAGAAAAAAAAGAAGAGAGAGAATAAGAATATAATGTGAGTACGAGAGAGAAAGTTGTCAAAAATTGTACCAAAATGGTTGTACAAATATCATTTCTCAATCAAATATAGAAGTGAGACATGATAAGCTATTGTTAATTTTTGCTCAAAAAAAAAAAGCTATTGTTAATTTATCATGTCTAGCTTGTATTGTCCACTAAGGGACTCTCAAGTGTTTTTATCATTTAGGATATTCTTAAAAAAATAATCTAGTTTCAAAAAGTAAATTATTCGAATAATAACCTATACAGTCTAACCTATAAGCCAATAACACCGAAGACATGCTTACCCCTTAATCTTTTTATTCCAATGACTCATACAAAATTGAAATTTTTTATATTCCTACGTTTACATAATCGCAATTTCTTCCTTCCACGGCAATACATTACTACGTGCAATTTATTTTTTTTACAATAATTAGTTACATCAAGCTAATACGTGTTAGTTTTGATACAAAAAAAAAATGCTTATACATGTTAGCAAACAAACACTAATTATATAGTTTGGTCTGTTTGGATTCCTTAAGTGACAAGTTCTCACATTCACATGGTCATCCACGTTGAGAGTCGTTGAACCGAAATCAATCATGTAATCTCGATCCAACAACCACCAATACAATTGATTACTTGAATGCAGGAAACCCGCCGCTATAAGGATTCAAATTTCTAATCATACCCTATATACTACTGGCTTATAAAAACACCATACTGTTCCCAAAATTATCACAAGGTTTCCATATGGAGAAGCCAACCAACATCGTGATTGTTCCAAGTCCTGGTTTTCTTCCTTCAATCAACACCAACGATGATTTACCGAAGGGGACTCCATTAGCAGCCCATCTTCAACTCGCGGTAACTCGCTCTCTTCCCTTCATCCGCGATGCTTTAAAATCATTGAGTTTAACTTCAAATCTGGTCGCTCTTTATGCTGATCTTTTTTGAAGTGATGCACTTATTTGTGCAAAAGAACTAAACATTTTGTCGTTAATTTACTGTCCATCATGGGTTACGACACTTTCTTTCTGCTTGTTTCTACCAAAGCTTGATCAAACAGTAGTAGTTAATACTCAATTCAAAGACCTTCATGAACCTATTCAAATTCCTGGATGTGCTCCAATAAACGGAAGAGATCTTCCAAACCCGGTTCAAAAATGCAAACAACTCTTGCACACTAATGGAATCATAGTCAACAGTTTCAAAGAAATTGAACAAGGACCTATAAAAGCATTGATTGATGAAACAAATGGATATCCAATGGTTTATCCAATTGGACCAATTATCCAAACTGATTCTACAATCTAAAAAATGAGTCCAAATGTTTAACTTGGTTAAACAATCAGTTACCAAATTCTGTTTTATATGTTAGTTTTGGAAGTGGAGGGACACTTTCACAAGACCAAATCAATGAGGTAGCATTTGGGTTAGAATTAAGTGGTAAAAAATTGTTGTGGGTTGTGAGAGCACCTAATGAGTCATCCAATTCTGGTTACCTCAATTCACAACAAAATGATAATGATCATCATGATCCTTTGAAGTTTTTGCCATCCAGGTTTATTGATAGGACTAAAGAACAAGGCTTTGTGGTTCCTTATTGGGCACCATAAGTTGAAATTCTTAGTCACAATGCAATTGGTAGGTTTTTAAGTCATCGTGGATGGAACTCTATTCTTGAGAATATCATGAATGGGATACCAAGTATTGCATGGCCACTTTTTGCTGAGCAGAGAATGAATGCAGTTGTGTTAAGTGATGGGATAAGAGTGGCAATTAGGCCACAAGGAAATGAAAATGGTTTAGTTGAAAAGGAAGAAATTGGTAGGGTTGTAAGAAGACTTATTGAGGGTGATGAAGGTAGACAAATTCGTGAAAGAATGAAAAAAATTAAAGAAATTCGTTGATTGTTTCATGAAAAACTAGATGTATACTCGCACGTTGCAAAAATAAAGTTTAATATATATAGTTGTCCATGTAAATATAATGAAAGTATAAGTTTATTTCTAAAATATAATTTTCTTTTAAGCTTATTTATTTTTTTAGGCTCTGCAAATATGGGTCATTTGAATTTGGTCCTTCAACTTACCAAATCTATCAAAACTGACCTGCAAATATTAATCACTTAAAATTTGGTCCTTCAACCCAGTTAATGACAGTCACGTCACTGATTAGCTGATGTGACGATGTTAATTGGTTTAGTGGCAATCTGACTCGGCAAAACTTAGGGTGAATGGACAAAAATACCCATGCGCTTCTAAGACAAACGTGAAAGAACCATTATACCCCTGTGTTCATCTTCTCAAAACCTTCCCTCCTTCACTTCTCAAGACCATTAAAAATCTAATTTTCTTCATTTTAATATGTAATTTTCATTTTTATTTTTGGGTGGATTTTTAGATGATCATTTGTATTCTCCTAGCCTCTCAATACTTCAAAGTAGTGCTCTAAGTCATTATAGTGGCTAGTGGAAATTTTAATCATGTTAATGGCTATTTTCTAGGTAATAAACATGTACTTATCAATGAATTTTGTAAATGCATGGTAATGGGAATTTATCTCTAGTATTTCAAGCCTAGGTTGTAAATAAGAAACTCATGTACTTCTCAAATCACAATTTGACGATTAATATATTTGAGTTTTCCTTATTGTGAGAACTTTTCATTTGTTCTTGGGTCAAGAATTTTTACAGTGTTGGTTCTACCGACATGTCGCGGTTAGGGTCATACATTATTTGATAACTTTGGTTCTACCGGCAGGTCATGGTTAAGGTCAAGTTCCTTACATGTTTTCATGATGGTCCAATGTATCACTTATCAATTCGCGTCTTGTCTATGTTGCTTCCATTGGGAAGTAAAAGGTAACAAGAACGATGTTCAGAAAGAGAGGAGGGTAATACTAAAATGTTGCTAATTAAGAATAAGGCTTTAAGGTTAATTTTGGTATATAAAAGGTGATCACGAAGAAGAATGGGAGGGGAATATCGTTAGAAATTCCTAGATAAAAGGTGAGAAAGATGATGCAGTGTTGTTCTTGCTATGTTGTTATGGGTTTCAGTTTGATGATGAAATGTTGAAGGATAAGCAAAAATGTGTGAGGTTGTATCAAAATGAGGGGTTTGTTATTGTTGTTGGGTTCTTGAATGAATATGATGAAGGATAAGAGAGAATATGCTCATGATGTTGTTCATGTTGTAGAAGTGTTGAATTTGTGAGTTGGGTTAAAGCCAAATTCGTTTCCAGATGAGTTTGAGTTTCTTTAAGTTTTTGAAGATTAAAAGGGTTTGTGAAATAGTGTTTATGGGCATAGAAGATGAACATTGATTATGTTCTTCAATCTATTATTTTTGTTTTAAATAAGTGTAATAAATAAATAAATAAGCCATAGAGAAAATGAAGTAAAAAAAATTGAAAAATCAAATTAATTAATTATACCATACGCTACACAAGCAATATTACATAGTGTTTTTTTTTTTTTTTTGCAAAAAGCAATACTACATAGTTAGCGTGTTTCGTCAGTGTTTATGCACCGTCGAATGACATTAAAGTACAAAATCAAAGAATCTTTATATTATAAGGTTAGAATCTAATTTATTTTTTACAGAGATAAACGAGAACACGCCAATACTACAGGAGTTAAAGATATACTAACTCTTGTTTATTTTTATTACAAATTGTAAATGTTTGGTTTACCTTATGGTGCTAGTTTAATTTAAGGGTTAAATATATTTTTGGTCCCTATAAAATTGGAAACTTCTATAAAATTGAAAACTTCTATGTTTAGTCCTTACTTAATTTTAATATCTTTTTTAATCCCTACAAAAAAGAATTACTTATAATTTTAGTCCTTGCTAAAATTAAACTTAAACTCTTAAAATTTTGAGCTAAAACAAACTTTTAATTTAATCATAAAAGTTTAATCTTGTAACTTGAAGTACAAGATTTAAATCCTCTTGAGAATGTTGGTAGAATGGATAAATAAAAGTTTCTACTTTTCCAAAAAAAATAAATAAATGGTAAACGACTTTTTTTAGACAAATTTTAGTGCTCTAACTAGAGCTATCAAAATGGGCTACCCAACCTATGTCGGGCCGGCTCATGACGGACTCGGGCCGGAACAAAAAGGCCCGGAAGATAAATGGATTCAAAAATATTTGTCGAAGTCTGATCTTTTGCGGGCTTTCGGGTCAGCTCGCTTACTTAAAGCTTTTAATTAAAAGGCTTATAAGGCTTATAAAACAAATAACTATTATCCCCCAAAAAACTACTACTTCTACTGCCCAATAACTATATCAAAAATTATCTGCATAACCGAGAAAATAAAGTATGTATACATCAATGTTAATCTAATATGAATGTTACAAAGAGTACTAATTAAGTACTGAACTTATAACAACCTTTCTCTGTAGTGCTGCGACAGATGTATGTTCAGCATATGATAAGGATTTTGTGTAGCAGATGATGCTTGAGCATGAGGCCATATTTAAGAATCAGGAATAGTATATTTTTATTCATGGCCTATCCACGTGGAAGGTTTTGGGTGTTTACAGATCATGTATATTTTAGTTTATGGTTTTGTGTCATGTTTTGATTTTTTTTTCTTTGATTCATCGAAGCTGTTTATCTCAAAATAGATTTTTTCAAGTGCTGCGACAGATGTACTTCTATACAATCCTACATTCATGTCAATTCTACTTCTATACATTCAAAGAAAATGATGTATAGCTCACTTTTTTCTGAACCTGATGGTGGGCTGGGTCGTAGGAAATTATAAATTATAATGTTAAAAAATAATTATAAAATAAACGGGCTACCCGTGGTCAGGTCAGACTAGCCTGCGACGGACTCGGGCCTCCACAGGTTCGGGCTAAAAAGGTCCGGTTTTAAACGGACTTAATTTTTTATGTTAAAGTCTGGCGTTTTTCGAGCTTTTACGGTCCGGCTCGACAAACCCTGCCCGTTTTGACAGCTCTAGACTCTAACCCTAAAGGAATTGAATTCAAAGCAAGAAATTCTTCTTTCTAAATTTCGATTATGCAGCATCCAAAAGAAAGGGAACTTTGCAACCGTTTCACAAACAAACAAAAAATAAAGGCAAATGGTAAAGGAACGTGTACGGTGTACTCCATTAGAGTAAATATGACTGATTGCATGATAATGATAAAATAGATATAATGTTTAGTTGCATATGCACTTACATCACCATGTAACAGTCAAAGTAATGAACAAAGAGAAGACAACTTTTGCCTCTGATGACATCCTTACACGCAGAAGACTTGCATGTTACTCAAAAAATAAACGTTGAAGACTTGCATATAATTTACTACAAACACATTTTTTAATAATAAAAAATGTTTAAACAAGTTGAACTTGAGTTGTCACGAAAAGTATTTTGAGATATATTTGTATATTTTCCATCAAGAGATACTCAAACAAGCAGCCACATATTGTCCCAAATCTTTGCAGACAAGTAGAACTTGAGTTGAACTCTGACCAACTAAATCAACTTATTTTTCCAAATTACTTTGTATAACTATAAAAATTAATTTTTGTCACGAAAAATAGAGATTAGTTAATCATATAAAATATTTGTCTCGTTCCAAAATTACTGAACTATTTTTAAGAAAAAATCGTCCCAAGATGACTATGCCATCCAAGTTACGATACAACATTAATTAGGCTTTTATTAGTTGAATATTATAATTAATATTACTACCTCCGTCCTTAATTATAAGACCCTTTTGAAAAAAAAATTTCCCTTTTTATAAGATCCCTTTGCTATTTCCAACTACATTAATTATTTCTTTACATACATGCCCCTATTTATTATACATCTTTTTCTATAATCAATAATAAATAACATGTTGAAAACATAAACCAACCCTCTCTCTTAAAGGATAAAATTGTAAAAACAATAGTAATTACAAACATATTTAATACAAATATCCACTATCTTAATTCCCGTTATTTTTTCAAAAGGATCCTATAATTAGAGACGGAGGTAATACTTTTCTAAAGGATGTGATTAATGGGGAATGATAACATGCATCCCAAGGACACATGTTAAAGCACTAAAAATAAAAAATTTGCATCAAAAAATATGCCAATTTATTTCAATAAAGATGAAAATTAATTTTCATAGAAATATAATTAATATCACTTGTATCACTCATAGTTTAATATCTTCCACTTGCATCTATGAAAAATTTGACTATATATAACAATACATTATGAAAATATTTTGATAAAAGTATTTCTCTTTTTCATTTAAACATACTCCGTTCATCCCAAAATATAAGCAAAAATTGACAACAAAAGTTAATGTATTTAGTTTAAAATTTGCATCAAATAAAACAATTTATGTTGACTCGTTTTTGATTACATTTTGAGACGAAGGGAATATTTCTTAATATCATTTTTTTAGAAATATATTCAACTAAAAATATCAAGCATGCCATAAGAAAAGTTTGTATTCCTCTCCTCTCAAAAAAGAAAAGTCGGTATTATCCAGCGATTTTTCAACTACACTATGTAAACAAAAATATTTAATAATTTAATCAAAAAAAAATATTTAATAATTTTCAACTACTATGTAAACAAAAATATTTAATAATTATGTCGTATGATTTTGTTTTCTTTTTGAGGAAAATTATGTAATACGAAATTGACCAACACTTACTTTCCCTATATATAAAACACATATCAATGTAAACAGAACAAAATCACTTGCAACTTCCTCACAAAAGTGGGAGCAAACAAACACCTATTGTAGTCCATTCCAATGGCAAAAACAACTCACATAGCTGTGATTCCAAGTCCTGGTTTCAGCCATTTAGTCCCAATAGTTGAATTCAGCAAACGTTTAGTCTCAAACCATCCAAATTTTCATGTCACTTGCATCATTCCCTCACTTGGTTCACCACCAGATTCATCAAAATCATATCTTGAAACAATTCCACCAAACATAAACTCCATTTTTCTTCCACCAATTAACAAACAAGACTTACCTCAAGGAGTATATCCAGCAATCCTTATTCAACAAACTGTTACACTCTCTCTACCATCAATTCATCATGCTTTGAAATCTTTGAGTTCAAAAGCACCTTTAGTTGCTATAATTGCTGATTCTTTTGCATTTGAAGCACTAGATTTTGCAAAAGAGTTCAATTCTTTGTCTTATTTTTACTTCCCTTCTTCAGCTATGGTACTATCGCTTGTTTTGCATTTTCCTAAACTTCATGAAGAAGTTTCATGTGAATTCAAAGATTTAAAAGAACCTATAAAGTTAGAAGGATGTGTACCAATCAATGGTATTGATCTTCCTGCACCAACACAAAATAAATCAAGTGAAGCTTACGAAAAGTTTCTTCAACGTGCAAAAAGTTTTTACTTTGTTGATGGAATCTTGATTAACAGCTTCTATGAGTTAGAATCAAGTGCTGTAGAAGCATTGAAACAAAAGGGTTATGGAAATATCAGTTATTTTCCTGTTGGACCCATTACACAAATAGGGTCAAGTAACAATGATGTTGTTGGTGGTGAACATGAATGTTTGAAATGGTTGGAAAACCAACCACAAAATTCTGTTTTGTATGTTTCTTTTGGAAGTGGTGGAACACTTTCTCAGAGACAAATCAATGAGATAGCTTTTGGTTTGGAATTGAGTAGTCAAAGATTCATTTGGGTTGTGAGAGCACCAAGTGATTCAGTTAATGCTGCTTATCTTGAAGCTACAAATGAAGATCCTTTGAAATTTTTGCCACAAGGGTTTCAGGAAAGAACCAAAGAAAAAGGTTTCATTTTGCCATCATGGGCACCTCAAGTTGAAATACTTAAACATAGTTCAGTTGGTGGATTTTTAAGTCATTGTGGTTGGAATTCAGTTTTGGAGAGTATGCAAGAGGGGGTGCCAATAGTAGCTTGGCCTTTATTTGCGGAACAAGCAATGAATGCTGTTATGTTATGTGATGGTCTTAAAGTGGCTTTAAGGTTGAAATTTGAAGATGATGAGATTGTGGAAAAGGAGAAAATTGCAAATGTGATTAAGTGTGTGATGGAAGGGGAAGAAGGTAAGGGAATGCGTGAAAGAATGAAGAGTTTAAAAGATTATGCTGGTAATGCAGTAAAAGATGAAGGTTCTTCAATACAGACTCTGTCTCAGTTGGCTAGTCAATGGGAAAGTTTTGATGGGATTTAAGAAAATAAATGTTTCTTAAAGTTGTTTTGGTTTTTGAGGTTTCTAGTTACGTGTGTTTTGATTTTACCTTAATTTAATTTGCTTTTGTAATTTTGTCCGGTGATGTGGCTATTGTATTGCATGCCTGCATGGTAGACACATGACATACACATGCATGGTGGACATATGACATAGACAAATTCCATAATTGTTGTTGTAATTTGAAGTTTTAGAGATCCCTGCAACATATTATTGTTGTTTTGAGTTGCATTTAGTCGGTCTTAAAATTGTTGAATTTTTAAATTGACATATTTGAATTTCTAAATTCTGTGTTGAAAAAAGAATTTTCATCTAGCGACGTTGTTATTAGATTGAATCACGACAATGTTGTTTTGTATAAGATATTTTGTGGCACTTCTTAAAATTGTGCAAGGCGGATTATCAATCACGCCACCTTCAAGATAAAACAAGTACAACTGCAATTGTGCGGTAACCACTGCACTGTAGAAAATCGTTTAAGAATTACCCCATTAAATATGACTATTAAGGTCACTCGAATTTAAGACTGAAACCACTATAACATGCTATTGTACCATTCAAATATGGAGTTACCATCATACTAACTTTTAACATCTCCAAATATCAATATGGTATTTCAAACACTCAAATTTGGTGCTAACATCATTCTACCATTTAACTTCTCCAAGAATCGAAGAAGAAATTATTTTTAAGACGATCCTTAATTTTCGAAAGGACATTATACCGAAAAGGGACTATTGTTGGTCTATATGGCCAATAAGATTGTAAGCTATAGGGGTGAATAGCTTTTAGAAAAAGTTTTTCTGGAGTTTGATATAAAGATGATTTTAACTAAATCAACTATTGGAATCGTGCACAAACAATCACAACAATAAGCAAAAAGATAAACCTATGTGCAAAGAGATTAAATGTAGAATTGAGTGCTTCACAATACAGATCTTATTTACAATCAAACTTTAATGTGCCATGAACAATTTACAAAACTAATACAATTTCAATACCAAACCTATATGAACAATAATACTAAGCTATAATTAAAAACACAATGCATATGAGTTTGAAGAATTGAATAGAACTTGAACTCAATTGATCTAAGAAAATTATTAAAACCTAATTCAACGAGTTAGATTAACTTTTGATGAAAAACAACTTAGATCAACACTAGCAATTATCCTAACAATTATTCAATTAATCATATACAATAATGAAAAGTAACGAGGATAGGAAGAGAGATAACACTGATATTTTTATAGTAGTTCCCCTTTCTCGTTCTCGCTAGAGCTACGTCTACTCTTCTTGATGAAGTACACCTTCACCAAGGTCATCCACTAAGTAACAATGTTGAATACAATGTGTTTACAAGAGTTCCTTGAAATTAAACCTAATTCTTCAACTCCTATGCAAACACTCCCCCAAACTTCAAATAACCTTTGAATTTGGTGCTCCTTGAATCTTCGAAACCATGATTACTCGCGCACCCCTTCGAACTGTTCACTCAAGTCTTCGATGCTACGTACAGTAAACGAATCCCGTTCGACTTCAAGAACGGTTAGAAAGACCCCCAAGACCTTTGGAGGTGGAATAAGATAATTAACTTCACTTTGGAACCTTTATTAAGCCCAATCAATTTCCTTGAAAGAACCAACTTACAATCCCTACTAGCTGATGACAGGTCATCTTACGTTATTCTTAGCATGTTTTTTAGTAGGAAATAACAACAAAAAGGAGGAGTAGTAGAACGATTGCCTATGATTTCAGGACTTTTGTAATGTTTTCTTTATTGAGTCTGTAATTATAGTTTTCCCGAAACATAGCAATTTGAGGGGGGTTTTGAAGTAATTCACGAAGAAATCATGCAAATTGGCAAATCAAGAACAACCGAAGAATTATGATGATTCAAGAGACAAGAATAAAGATTCAAGAGACCTCATAAGACTTACAAGTGGGAGGAATTTTGTTCCCTAAGTACCGAGGAAAGTTATTTGAAGACGAAGACCTAAAAACGACAGAAAATCAGAGATTGGGCCCGAAAGAGAGGCAGAATGCGCCTAGGGCATGATTTAACAAACCATGCGCCTTGGGAATTTCGTATGCGCCACGTGCATGCATAAAAAATGCATTATGCGCCCCAAGCATTCGCAATGTGCCCCGTGCACGCAAAAAGTCAGGGCGCAATTGTCTTTTCCTGCTTCCGAAATGGGTAAAGCCCCCAAACCCAGGTAGAAACTCTCACTATAAATACCAGCCTTCCTCATTCAGAATTTCTCGTTCAGAACTGGAGCAGTTCAAGAGGAAGGCAACTTTGGAGCTTTGGTAGAGTTTCTATCTTCTCCTTGATTTTTGAGGGTATGTTTTTATCTTTAGTAATTTGTTTTTAGTTTCCATGTGTAACTAAATCTTTTTAGGTTAAAGTTCTAAGATGAACCTCTGTATATTTTTGTTGGATATTTATTTAATTTAATTTGTCGTTTATTTATTTTATTTATGCTTTTGTCCACTATATAGTTTTATTAGATTATAGTCTTTATTTCTGTGAAAGGTGTAACCCTAGATTAGGTAGTTAGGTTGTGACAGGACCTAATATTGTTTTCACTAACTGGATGCTTATATCTTGATATTTATATCCTTTTACCGTTAACTATCTGTCTAGGAAGTAAGTAATTACTAATTAGCCAAAGATACCACATGAATTGTTGACCCTAGACGTAGGTACCCAGTGGCTAAAACCCATTGGGTCGTGTGGTGCATTACTGAAGCTAGGAATTAACTGGTTAGTAATTAGGAAAACAAGCGTCTAGATGTCCGACTTAATGCTATAATTTAGTAAAACCATTCTCTTGAAACCCTTAGTAAGATAGACGTAGATTAGGGTTTCCTGTTTGTAGAACTACGTACTAAGTCAGAAACTTTTGTGATACGATTCAGATATGTTTCAATCAATTCATTCAGAAGAAACATAAATTTTGACAGATGATATGTGATGAAATGGGATTAACTTGAGACACACACAAGCTTGGGTGCTTTAACACATTCTAAGATACAACTAATCACACAAGCTAATGATGATGATGATAATGATGATATTTGTTGTGTGGACGTATGCATTATTGAGTCATATGTTAATGCTTTCATAAGTAGGATATTTATATCCAACGACGATGGCTATAATACTTTGTATTCAACGACGATGACTACGATATGGTTGTATCAAATGAAGGTGATTGGTACCACACGCTTATAGAGTTGTTCCTAGGGGCATATCATACATTTTATAATTGGTGAAACGTGTCATATTTGACTATGTGCTTGGTGATTATGTGCATTGGTGAAACTTGGTGATTTATGTACTTGGTGAAATTGGTGAATATGTGAAGATGTGAAATTGTGTTTGTGTAGCTTTATCTTTGTATGCTTGATATTTAATAATGATGTTGGATTTGTTATGGATGATTTAATTAAGTGTTATTAATCATATGGAAATAAATATGTCATTTTACTTTCATTTGATTATGAGAGATTCACGATACCAATCTTATCATACAATCAAACTTTAATCAACCTTGAACAATGTACAAAACTTATAACAATTTCAAGCCAAACCAATATGAACAAAATTACTAACCTATCAAATCAAAACACAATACATGTGTGATTGAAGAATTGAATAGATTTTGCAATCAATTGATCTAAGCAAATTATATGAAACCTAATTCAATGAATTAGATTAATTTTCAATGAAAAACAACTTAGATCAACACTAGCAATTATCCTATCAATTATTCAATTAATCACATGCAATAGTAAAAAGTAAAGAGGATAGGGAAGAGCGATAACACCGATATTTTTATAGTAGTTCGCTCTTTCTCGTCCTCACTAGAGCTACGTCTACTCTTCTTGATGAAGTGCACCTTTACAAGAGTTCCTTGAAATTAAACCTAATTCTTCAACTCCTATGTAGAACACTCCCCCAAACTTCAAGTACCCTTTGAATTTGGTGCTCCTTAAATCTTCAAATCCTTGAATACCCATGCACCCCTTCAAATTCTTCACTCAAGCCTTCGATGCTACGTCCGGTAAACGAACCCCCTTCGACTTCAAGAACGGTTAGAAAGACCCCCAAGTCCTTTGGAGGTAGAATGAGATTATTCACTTCCTTTGAAGCCTTAATTAAGCCCAACCAATCTTCTTGAGAGAACCAACTTACAATCCTTACTAGCACCCTAGAGAATCTATAGACTCAAAGAACAAAGTGATTCTCAGAAAAAGTATTTAATCTTGAAGAATGTATGAACAATGAGTTTTTGAGACCTAGAGAGAATAGTTTCAAATGATTCAATAATTTTGGAGTTAAGAGGAAAAGACAATATATAGGGAAAGCTAGTAAGGCTAAATTTTTGCACAAAAGCAACTGTGTGAATCGATTCATTAAACAATTGAATCGATTCAGACACCAGAACGATAAGCCCGGACACAAGGAGAGATTGTTAAGATTGATGCAAGTCATGCGAAATGTGAAACTATTCGAGCTGCTCTGATGAAGGTCTGAATCGATTCAGGATTATTTTGAATCGATTCAGAGAGAGTCAGAGAGTTTAATGATACGACTCAAGAATGAATGATATGATTCAAACATGAATCAATTCATAAACATCATGAATCGATTCATATCAAGTCATAGACTTAAATGAGACGATTCAGACAAGGTTGAAACGATTCATGCAGACAAGAGACATAACTAAACATAGACCAATTGTTTCACTAGGGTGCTTTAACAGAATCTAAAATGAAAAGCTAGAATAACAACATCTAATCTAAACAACATAGATATAGAACTAACAAGGCTAACATCATCTAAACTATAGCTAGAGGCTTCATGTTATCTAACCCCCAATGGTCATTTGGTAAACCGCCTGCCTATTTGAATGAATTGGTAGACGGCTTGCAGGATTAGTCGCTTTGCTTTGCTTGTGAGTATGCTTGAGGCTGGCTTTGGAGCTACCTCGTCTCTTTGCTTTGGATTCTTAGTTTAAGGCTCTAATTAGGATGTCAGTCTTTTATCCTTTATTCTTCATGTTTGGTGAGACTGTCACTCAATATGTTGAGATTTGAGATTTATATTTGATGATGTATTATGATGCATGTGGCGTGGCTGTTTTAGAAATTTTATTTGTCGATGAGATGTTATGATATTATTCCGCTGCAAGTTTTGAAAAATTAATTATGCATGTTTTGAATTAATTGAAGATGTAGCATCTAAATTCTTTATATGATTGTATCATTTGCGTGTTTTATCGCTTTAATAGTTTAGGGTGTTACACCTGCTGGTTATTTTCAAGTCAACCCAAAACTTATGGTTTGGTTCCAAAATTCAAAACTTGAGTATTAGGAGTTCATTTAAGGTGTTTAAGAGTATTTAACGTATGAGATGATGAATCTAACTCGGTTTTGTTTTGAAAACAAATTGATTTTGCAATATGAGAGAAACGATATGAACTTTGCAAACTTTGAAATTAAAGTGAATTGGCCTATGAGATGTTGATGTATACACCACTGCACTCATATGTGATTCATGTATATGCTTAGTTGAGGCTTTCAAACGTGTTTCTTTTGTTTTGTCGTATAACTTGGAAAGTGGTAAAATGATATGAACTTGTCGTAATCATGTGATTCTTAGAATTGGCCTAGAATACTCATATGCCTAAGCTACTATGAACATATGTGAGTAGTGCATGTGTTTTGTTGAGGCATTTGATTATGTTTTCTTAGTTTTGGTAGAATGTCTTGAATGGTGATTTTTCTTGAAAATGTTAACTTTGATGAATCATGTTAATGATGTTGAACTTAATGACGGTGTTTATGTTTTTGTTTATGTTGATGAGTTGTGACATGATAATCATGTTGTTGGTTGTTGGTGTGAATGATACATGTTAAATGTCGATTGTTGATTGTGAATTTATACATGCTTAATGTTGATAATTGGATGTGGTGATTGCATGTATCGAATTATGCGGTTGAATTCTTATATGCAATTTGATGATGATAGTTGTGGTGCTTGCATATATGAAAGGTGTTTATTTTTTGTGATGATCATTTGATGAATGATTGGTGATAAACATGTTTACGTTATGTTGTTTGTTGAACATATTAAATGTTGATTGTTGGCAGTGAATTCATACATGTTAATTTTGATGGTGATATTGTTGGTGAATGCATGAATGCAAAATGAAGGTGATATTGGATATTATATCCAATGTTTTGAATTGTTTGTGTGAACATATGCATTGTTGTTGAGTCATATGTTCATGCATACATGACTAATGGTGATGATTTTATATATCTGAAATGACGACGATTATGATGTTTTTGTTGCATCAAAGGTGACGACCTTGTTGGTGATGGTACCACATGCATCTAGAAGTGTCTAGAACATTGCATATATTTATTATTTGGTGAGTCATGTCATAATTGAATATGTGACTTAGGGAATTCGCGCATTGGTGAAATTTGGTGAATGTTGTAATTATTTGAATTGGTGTATATGTGCATTGGTGAAATTTGGTGTATGTTGTGATTATTTGAATTTGTGTGTATGTGCATTGGTGGATTTTGTTGATGGTTGTGAATGAATGAACAAGGCTCTAATTGTATGTCTTACTTGTTTGTACTTATATACTTGATGAATCTGTTTGATGATAATTATCTTGAGAATTATATATATGATTTGGTGATTCCTTTGATAATAATGATTGCTTAGCTTATACCTTTGAAATGATGAATTGTACTTGTTGAGTTAAGTATGCTAAATGAGGAATAAGGTGAGTAAACCTTTCATTGATTGATGTTGATAAATGGCGAGCTTATGTCGATGACTTAAATAGAGATTGAATATACTTGCGATGCTATGATAGATGTTTAATAACATGATTAATGTTGAACTGAGATATTATATATGTGATGATAGTATTCTAGGAATGTTGAGTATGTATATGTGTTATGCATGAATCCTTGAATGCTTATGCTTGTTTATGTTTGATTATGATTGATGTGAAGCTAACCCCCAGTGGTATGTGGTTGACCGCCTACCTATTTGTATGAATGGGTAGACGGCTTGCAAGATTACTTGCTTTGCTTGTGAGTGCTTGAGGATAGCGGGAGCTACCTCCGTTATTTGTTTTTGGAGTCTTAGTATAGGGCTCTGATTTAGGATGTCGGTCGTTATGTTTATTTTGATGTGGACTATGTTGTTGAGATTTTACTCATATGTTGAGATTGGAGATTTATTTGATCATGTATGTATAATGTTTATGACATGGCTATTTGGAGATGTATGCTATTTATCCGCTGCGACGTTTTGAGAAATTTTAGTATGCATGTTTTGAGAACTTTTGAAGACGTGACGTCTATTTCTTGAATATTTGTATTATTCGCGTGTTTTATCGCTTTAATATAAGTAGGGCGCTACAAATTTTACCCTCAAAACCGAATCAAACGGCACCGCAAACACCCCTAGTGGAAGCATAGCATCATCTCATCAAGTTATTTTATCTATATTTTAGAGAAATGTCAAGATTTACAACATAAGAATTGCTCTATTTTTCTTTGCTTCATTCATTGTGGCCTCTTAATTCTTCATTCATTTTCTTCTCAATTCCTTATGAGGTGTTTTGTTTTGCAGAATTACATGATTTTGTAGTGAAGTGCATCAAAAACACATAAGAATCGCTTGCTCATGAGAAACTAGAATTACATGACTTAATATAAGGAAATGATAACAAGTGCCCTTAAGGCACTTGTTACGAAGTTTAAAGAAGAAATTTTGTATTGTAATTGATGCATTCAACACATTAAAACTTCAGAAAGTAACTTTTTTTTACATAAAACTTACCAATTATTTCTAATTTAGAATCCTTAACTAGTGCCTTAAGGGCACTTGTTAGCAAGACCCTATAAAAAAAATAACAAAATGTCCTTAAACCATTAGTAATTTTGTTCTAGAACTCCTCTAATTTTAGTTAAATCATAACTAAAATGAATAAAAATAACATAAAATGATATGTCTTCAGGTCCAACTTTCAAAGAGGGGACTTCTTCGTGCTTTAAAAGCAAAAGTTTTTTGTTGGTCGCTTCTTCTACAGAGTCCGATTTCATGGTCCCATGGGATTCAAGGTATGTGATGGGTAATATTGTTCCCCTCTTAGTGATGTAGGAGAGCTGACTGCGCGAATTAAAGACAAAGTTGTGTGTAAGAAAGGTTCGACTGAAATAGTGTAGATTTGGAACCCAACGTCAGAATAACTATTGATTTACCTTTTCGGAAAGGGAATAGTCTTACGAAAAGAACACATTGAATTAGTGCTTTAACTTTGATATGATCTGATGCATTTTTAATTGATTAAAAATAAATCTAATTAACCTGGATATGACTTAGGAGAGCTTACAAACCTCACCTTATGGACTATCAGACTCAGGGGGAGCTTGCAAACCTCAAACTCTGAAGTCAACATGTTAATTAGAATAGTAACAATTGTTCCAAATAAATTTGTTTGTCATCATCAAAAAGTAGAAGATTGTTGGAACAAAATTGGTTTGCACAATTCCTATAGAGTTTTGATGATAAAAAAGTAGTGAAGAACAATTGGATATACTAATATATGTTCTAGTGTGCATGACCATGTATTAAAATTTAACAAGGTTTAATAATATACAAGAAGATCATAAGCACAAAGACAAGCTAAAAGGCTATTGTAGAAGATCTGAAGAAAGATCAACTAGAAGTCAACACCTTGGATCAGAAGAAAAGAAGTCACTTAGAAGTTGAAGACCTCCAGACTCTGAATAACAGAAGACCCTGACGGACCCAAAAGCCATATCAGACTTGTCCTCTTCTGTAGATGTCTCTATCAAGACTCTGATTGTACAATTTGTCTTCTTCTGACCACAAGTAGAAACCGACAGAGAATTTCAAGGACAAAAAGAATGAACGGATAATTCCAGATAATTCTTTTCTTTTAGATCAGATCAGATTATTGTCATAAGAGTCTTTTAAATTTAACCAAATTACAAATGATTTTTAATTTAGATTCAATAATTTTTTTATGTCAGAACTAATTCAAACAACATTACACACACCTTAACGATCATTTACATTTAAATTCTTGTTTTAAACTGCATTGCAAACACCCTAATGATAATTTACATTTAAATTCTTCTTCCATTTTCACATTATTAATTCATTGATACAATTTCTTTAAAACTTGCATCAATCACCTTGGTGAATATTTGTTTAGTTTTACTTTTCAATAGGGCAAAATTAATTATAAAAAATGTAAAATAAATTTTAATATATTTAAAATTCTCGAGTATAACTGATTTTCCCTTTATTTTAGATCTTTAACCATAAATATAGTAGTTATAAAAATCATTCTCTTCAAAATTATAAACTTCATTCTAGCTTAAAATTAGAATTTGAAAATTTTGCCTTTACAATTATTTTATACCTCGATTTTTGTTCAAGAAAAATTTACATGAATGGATTTAAATATAGGTATTTTACATTCAACTCAATTTAAATAAAAATTAATTTATTTAAAATCAATTATTATCACTACAAAATCAAATTAAAACTACATGGTGGTTCCATAACTTTCCAATCTATTACCAAATTGGCAAATTGCCATAGAGGAGGATCCATCTTCTTTCAATGCATCAACAGCAGCATCTCTCAACTCTTCAATCCTTTCCCTAATCACATTTCCTTCATCATCCAAGATCAACCCTTTAACCACCTTAGCAATTTCATCTCTGCCAACTAACCCATCCTCATTGAACTTTAACCTCATTGCAACCTTAACTCCATCAAATAACAAAACAGCATTCATTTTTTGCTCAGCAAACAAAGGCCAAGCAATCATAGGCACACCCAACACAACACTCTCAAGCACTGAATTCCAACCACAATGAGTCAAAAACCCACCAATTGAACCATGACTCAAAACTTGTGTTTGAGGTGCCCAATTAGGTACAACTAATCCTTGTCCTTTAGTTCTCTCTAAAAACCCTTTTGGTAAAAAATTTAAAGGGTCATCATCATTTTTAGCACCAAGATAAGCTTCATTTGATGAATCACTAGGTACTCTTAAAACCCATAAAAACTTTTGACCACTTAATTCCAACCCAAAAGCTAACTCATTAACTTGTTCTTGAGAAAGTGTTCCACCACTTCCAAATGAAACAAACAAAACAGAATTAGTACTTTGATTTTTCAACCAATTCAAACATTCTAAATCTGAATCTGAAACTTTTGTTTCATTATTTGTCCCATTTTGAATAATGGGTCCCACAAGAAAAACAGAATCATTATGTTCTTCTTCTAAGGCTTTCATTGTATTTTCCTCCATTTTCAAGAAACTGTTGACCAAAAACCCATCAGCAAGATTGAATCTTTTACAACGTTGGAGAATTAAATCATAAGCAAGACTAGACCGATCTTGAAAATGTTCAGGTAAATCAATACCATGAATAGGAACACAACCTGGAACTTGAATAGCTTCATTGTGATCTCTAAATTCACATGATATTTCTTCATGAAGTTTTGGAAAATGGATGAAAAGTGAGAGTGTCATTGCTGAAGGAGGGAAATATATGTAAGATAAAAGGTTGAATTCATTTGCTACTTCGAGTGATTCGTTTGCGAACGGATCAGTGATTAAAGCAACAAGTGGTGTTGTTGATGATGATGAACAAAGTGAAGAGATTGTGGTATGGAAAGATGGCATGGATTGTGAGACTGCTAGTTGAATTTGGACTGCTGGAGAGAGATTTTGTGGGAGAGATTTTTTGTTGATTGGAGGGAGGAAAGTGTAGTTGATGGTTGATGGGAGAGATTTGAGTAATGTGAGGGTTGCTGGGAGAGGTGCATCAATGGTTGGGAAGATGATGGTTATGTGGAAGTGATTATGATGATGAATGAGTTTCTTGCAGAATTCTATGATGGAAGCTTGATGGCTAAATGCAGGGATTGAAATTGCTGCTATATGAATTGTTTTGGCCATGGAATTGGAATTGGAATTGAAGTATTGGTGAAAAGTTTTACAAGGTTATTTGGTTTGGTGGTTTTATGCTTATGTGATTCTATTTATGGCTGTTTGATGTAAGCAAGCCAACTTTGACTAAGAGTTTTATATTGTATTTTAAGTAAAGCAAGAGTTGAAGATTTTTTTAAATGTATGTTAACAAAATATTGTTTCTATATTTTTTATTGTTTAAGTGGAGCTTTGACGCGACGATAAAGTTGTTGTAATGTGATTCATGAAAACATTTTATTATGTAATGTAAAAAATAATGTAAGGTTGCATATAATACACCAAAATGATTAGATTCCTTCCGAGACTAAGCCTATGCATGAAATTTTGTTTGATGGCATTGCACGTGTAGGTGCATTGCATATAAGACAAGTGTCACACATGTGTCACCATGCCTATTTTTTTATTATAGGAAAATGTTAATTAGTGCTTTGGGTACTAGTTAAGAACCTAGTTAAGAACCTTAAATAATATATTTTTTTTATAAAATTTTATATAATAAGTGCATTGAAAATTGAAAACTTTGATATTTTTAATGGCTTAATTTAGAATGCTTAAAGAGTATTCGAGGATACTCGTTATCAAAACCCTTTTGATTTTGATTTTATTGTTAGACCATGAATGAATCTAGAAGGTTAGAATAAGGATAATTGAAATGATTTTGTCTAAGAATTATGATTTTATTAACATAATTATGCACTTCTTAGGTTCTGATTGGTAATAGAACTAAAGCTGGTATGCAATGATGCATATGCACTATCCATTGGGAGCTGCCTAAAATTGGATATATTGCTTTAAATATTGATGGTGATGCAACAAGAACTTGTGATGTAGCGTCTTTTGGCGGAATTCTTCAAGATGATGCTAGTAAATTTATTTGTATTTTTACAGCTAAGATTTGTCCTTGCTCGAGGCTTGAATCTTAGTTTTTGGGAATTTTTCATGGTTTGAAAATTGCTTGGACTAGAGGATTTAGGCTACTAAGGTGTTTGTCGATTCTTCCCTTGCAATTAATCTTCTCGATGATTGTCCTAGCAAGGGACACTCATAAGCAATATCCATGGAATTATTATTATTCAGGCTTAATTTGTAGAACTCATGTCTACTTAACCAGCTTGCAGATGGAGTCGTCAAATATGACTCGAGTTTGGATACGAGTCTCAAGATTTTTAATTTTCTTCAATTTTTATTTAAAATGTTTTGTTGGCAGATGCCGCTTGTATTGTGTCTCGTAGAAATTTCTAGTTTCTTTGTCGGTAAACTTAAGAAGTAGTACATTTCTTCAAATAAAACCTCACAGTATTTTCGTTTATCTATTCTGTTGGTAAATACGGCTGATGTAGCCAAAATTGTAGTCATTGCACATACCACATTTTATAACCACCACTAATAGACCCGTGCTTCCAGGTTGCATAACATTGCAATAATCATATAAAAAATAATTATATTGTTAATATTGTCAAATATTTAAGGATATTAGATTAAATTATCAACATTAATATAATTTTTCTATTAATTTTTTTTTTATATATAGAAAAATATGTTAAATATTTGAAGCAGATATGTTGTGCATTTTTTTTATGTACGCGAAAAAAAATTATATACATATATAAGAAAGTTAATAAAATAAATTTTTTAAAACTCAAGATTATTTTCAAAATATTAAAATTAATGTAATGTTTCTATTAAATAAATATTTATTTTATATGCAAAATACCATTCAATATTTGCACCCCACCCGTTGCAGATTTTATGTGCTTATATATGCATAAATAAATTTTTATGTACATATATGATAAAATGTTAGAAACTCATGACTAATTTCAAAATATCAACATCAATGTAGCGTTTCTGTTAAATAAATTTTTATTTTATATGCAAAACACCGTTCAATGTTTGCACCGCACCCGTTGTAGATTTTATACAATTTATCTGTAGAAACATATTTTTATGTAAATATATGTGAAATTTGATATGATAAAATTGTGGAAACTCATTAATATTGTCAAAAAATAAACATTAATACAACGTTTTTATTGAATAACTTTTTATTTTATATATGCTGAACATCGTTCAATGTTTGCACCGCACCCATTGCAGATTTTACGTTCTTATATATGTCTTGTCAAAAAAATATGTGCTTATATATGCATAAATAAATTTTTATATACATATATGATAAAATTTTGGAAACTTGACTATTTTCATAGTATCAACATCAATGTAGTGTTTCTATTAAATAACTTTTTATTTTATATTTAAAACACCGTTCAGTGTTTGCACCACACCCATTGTAGCTTTTATGCATTTTATCTGGAGAAACTTATTATTTTTAAGTAAATATATGAGAAAGTTGATATCATAAAATTGTGGAAACTCGTTAATATTGTCAAAATATAAACATTAATACAATGTTTCTATTGAATAAATTTTTATTTTATATATGCAAAACATCGTTCAATGTTTGCACCGCACCCATTGTAGATTTTATGTGCTTATATATGCATAATTAAATTTTTATGTGCATATATGAGGAAATCGATATGATAAAATTTTGGAAACTCGACTATTTTTAGAATATCAACATCAATGTAGTGTTTCTACTAAAAAAAACTTTTTATTTTATATTTAAAATACCGTTAAATATTTGCACTGCACTTGTTGAGAATTTTATATGCTAATATATGTAGATTTTTTTTACGTAACGATTTGTGATAGCCGATATGATAAAATTTAGAAAACTCGTGACTATTTTTAAAATATCAAGATCACTGTATATTTTTTTTTATCAAATCAACATCACTGTATTGTTTCTAGAAAATACTGTTATATATTTACAACACACTCATTGTAGAATTTATGTGCTTATATCTCCAAAATCAAATGAAAAGATAGTTGCCCGTAAATATCATGATAATATATTGGCTGTTGAAAAGGACAATTATGAAATTTTATTGGATTTCGATTTTTATATATTGTTTTTTTAAATAATTTTCTTATATATTGTTAGTAGATTAAAAAAAACAAATAGTATTTTAAAATTAAAAGTATTCCAAAGACTTATTAATTTTGCATCCAAAAAACAAATAAATTTGTTATAAATTTGCATCCAAATTTGTTATATCCAAAAAACAAATAGTTACAATTTTTTTTAAGAAAAAAATTGGCTACACCTTTTTGTTTTTAATTAAAAAACAAATAATATTTTAAAAGTATTCCAAAAACTTTTTTTTTGAAGGAAAAAGTATTTCAAAGACTTATTAATTTTGCATCCCAAAAAACAAATATGCGTGAAAATTTATTATATCCGTGGATAATTCCACAGTATTTGTTTTTAAGTCATTTTTAAAAAAAATAAATAAATTGATTCTATAATTATCCGTGAGAATTAGTTACACTTGTGATGACCATTATCCATAATTTTTTTAAAAAAATAATCAATTTTATAGCCATCCGTGGAAATTTGTTATAATTATGATAACCATTATCCATAATTAATTTTAAAAAAACAAAAACAATTAAATTTTGCAAAATTATCATTTTACTCATAAAATTAAAGAGATTGTGAATTTTAAAGATGACGATTATGAAATTTCGTTGTACTTCAACTTTCATATATTGTTAGTAGATTACTGAAATAATCTAACTGTGTGGAGGGAAACAAATTCATTTTCAATTGACAACCACTTTGTCCTTCTTTACACATGGAATATGAAACTTGTTTGTGACATGTGACAACCATGCAATACAATGACCACAAAAAAGAAAAAGAAAATTAAGGAAACAAACAAAAGACACCTACTAGAAACATCAAAACCAAAATAACTTTATAAAATAAGAACAATATTTCCCTTTTTTTTTGTTAACGAGTGTCCCAGAGCATTATTTAATGATCCTAAATTTAGAAAATATACTTTGAAAAGGTTGAATATTATAAATTTCAATACAATACATTGATAACATAATTTTTTATAAAAACTTACTATTAGAGGTTCTTAAAGAATACGACAAGAGACAATCGTTATCCTTTCCCTTCTTGTCCTAAATCCCACCATTGTTTTCCATTTGACTAGCCAAGTGTGACAGAGTCTGTACTGAAGAACCATCGTTGGCATTCAATGCCTTAGCAGCAGAATCTCTTAAACTCTTCATTCTATCACGCATTCCCTTACCTTCTTCCCCTTCCATCAAACACTTAATCCCGTTTGAAATTTTCTCCTTTTCCACAATCTCATCATCTTCAAATTTCAACCTTATTGCCACTTTAAGACCATTACTTAACATAACAGCATTCATTGCTTGTTCTGCAAATAAAGGCCAAGCTACTATTGGCACCCCCTCTTGCATACTCTCCAAAACTGAATTCCATCCACAATGACTTAAAAATCCACCAACTGAATTTTGCTTAAGTATTT
>Ga0228711_1000575_pt1 | contig 46649 bp, 34 predicted proteins | sample MedpolnodulmetaG_2_FD_177996 | JGI IMG/M metagenome (GOLD analysis project Ga0228711, IMG submission 177996) | Root nodule microbial communities from Medicago polymorpha collected in Santa Monica, California, United States - brown nodules | ecosystem: Host-associated > Plants > Roots > Nodule...
CAAAGGAAGTCTCTTGGAGTTGTCCTTGAGCATAGAAGTCTCTTTCAGTTGTGATTGAGCATAGAAGTCTCTTGGAGGTGTCCTTGAGCAAAGATAAGTCTCTTTCTTGTATGATTGAGCAACTTGTGGTTTTTCTCACCTTCAAATACAATAATTTATACTGTGGTTTATCCGTAATAAATATATATTGAAACATGTCCATCATATATAATTTTGATTACTTGTGATATATGGATGCAATAGTAAAATAATTGATGATAAATAGGACATAGTATTGAACTAAACTAACATAAAGATGAGATAAAAATAATCTTATCATTAGCATTCCTATATAACTCTCAATGTTCTCTTATTGACATATGCTTGACCAAACTGGTTAGTCTTAACATACCCATTGCATCCAAAAATATGTGTAGCTTGCCGTGCTTGATTTGAATTTAATAACATTAGATACTTGTTGAAATTTGTGATATGGTCACACAAGGGATAAGTAAATTTTAAAGAAGATATAAGAGTTAATATACATAGTGGTTTTCTATAGTTGTTTGCAAAAAGTGATATGTATGAGGGATGTAACACCTAGCCTCTATTTTTAAATTTAATTTGAAATACGACAATTTTGAAGTATGAATAAATAGTGGGATCTGAAATGAATAAAATTGGATAAGACATAACCATAGAACTGCCTAAGGGGATATATGACAATGTAATAACCAAATTGGTTCCAAAAAATATCTTTGAGTTGATGTCTTGGTGAGTATGCAGCTGCATATCGGAAATTAACAAGGTATCATTTTGTATGTCGGGTGAACTAGAAGTTGACTATACCCTACACTTCAAGTAACTATCGTGTAAAAAATATTCAAGTTATCCATAATGTCTATTGTATGAATCAAGTCAAAGAAGGAATGACATGAAGTAAGTCAACAAAGGAATCAAAATTAAGAAAATGATCCTCTACTGCAAAATGAAGACTAAGGTTCCTCTACTGCAACAATTATGCATATAGAGTAATGCCTACAACCAAGAAGAAATCTTGGCTTTGAAGACCATCTAGTTCTAAGCCTTTAACTCATAACAACATAAGCCTCCAAAAGCCATACCCTTTGGTACAGTGATTTAATAACCCTGTGATCAGGTATAGAATCAGTGACATCAACAAGACCAGGACATGGTATGTCAAGCATTCAATGAAGACTTTTCATATGAAGGCTCTCTTTGTCTAATATGATGGTCTAACTCATAATTGTACATCCTCTATTTCACGTGCCTCCCATGCTTAGCATATTGAGATTATCTTGTAGCTCAAAATTCTTTATTGATTCAATTCCCCTAGTACAAGTCTAAAGATCAATTCTGAAGAATTATCTACGACAAGAAGAAATGATTATCTCTTAACTCTTTGATAGTACAAATCAACTTTCATCTAATCCTTTTATACGAATTGTATAATTGTAACGTGGACTTTATTGAAAACGACATTATTCTAAAGTTCACATCTTCAAGATTCTATAAAAGGAAATACATTTGAAGTGATTAGGTTGTTCACATCTTCAAGAATCTATCCAAAAATGAGCAAAACGACCAAGTAAAATTGATAGAACATCATATGACTTTATTCATCATGAGATAGTTTTTATTAAACATCCATGAAAAACATAAAATAATAGGAGTATAAAGACAAGAAAAAGGTAAGTTACGTTATACGAAAAAAACAAAAAAGTCGAGAACACATCAAAAGCTCAAATGCTTATTACATAAATCAAGTTGCCTTAGCACACTTGAATTGACATATGATTTAAATTGTAATATCTTATGTGTGAGATTTAAATCTCACCTGCTCGACTTTGTGAGATTTATGAAAAAAGATAGATTGAAGAGAAAAGTAAACATTCAGTTCCTCAATTAGGAAGTTGGCATACGTTATTGGGCAGACCAGAAGGTATCTAGTGGATGTAGGAATGGAGAAGAAAAATATGAACACTCAGAGTTCATAGAGATAGAACAAAGAAGACTTGTTTTACTAGATTAAATATTTTGAGCAAATAAGAAAAATTCTCTCTGTAAAGGTAGGACTAGATGTAAAATCAGGTTGATGTGAACTAGTATAAAAATATTTGTGCATTATTTTTTCTGTGGACTGCCAATTTAAACTTAAACCACTTCGCCTTGTTCCAGGACTCATGTTTGAGAGGTTGCGGACCACCAAATTAAACTTAAACCACTTCACCTTGTCCCAAGACTCGTGTTTGGGGGGTTGTGGATGATCAATCTATTAAGGACTTGCTTGCCCTCTACAAAGGTTTATTGACCCTTTTCTAGGACGCGCCCCTGCCCTTTAGCAATGAAACCGCCTTTTCGATATCTTGGGGATAAATATTCGCCAAAGCATCTATAAGCATCTAGCACGTGCACTTCTTGACTTAATGCTTAAGTTGCTTAGGGCTCAAATCAGGAAAACACAAGCATGACCTAAATAAAGAATAAACCCTAGTTTTAGATATTATACTCACTGCAAGTATAGGTAGCCTTTTTCGTAGTTAAGAAAAATATCACCTTTTGTTGTCATCTTTTTGAAATGATACTCCACAATATTGTTAAACCACACTATGAACCACGATGTCCCAAGTATAAACAACTCAATCTCAAACTCTATCAAACTCCTGCTGCAAGTAGTAATCATTGTAGATTTACACCCTCAAACTCTATCAAACTCCTGCTGCAAGTAGTAATCATTGTAGATTTACACCCTCAAATATTGTACTATAATCACATTAATATGATATTATGACCACTCTAGTATGGCAACTCAATTTCGGTACCACTCGAACTTCTGAAAGGATGAAATATCTCGAAGGGACAATTTTTTGAAAGGACAAAACTTGGGAGGAACTAGTTATTTTGAAGGAACGGAAAAGAAAGACGAAAAGTGACTCAAAAGTGTGTCGAGCAAAAGAGAGAGAAGCTAAATCTTGGAAGGTACTTTTCATAAAAGGGAAAGCTTGGAAGAGGCTTAAATTCAGTGTTTATGAACTGAACAATTTTTTTTTCAAGAAACAAGTTTAAGTTTATGATTATGTGAACCAGTTTCAAATTTATTTCATTCTTGATTGGGTTTTATAACCAGTTTTTAATTGGATTTTAAGAAATCGGATTTCAAACTGAAATCAAATTTGAAACTGGTTTTGAAAACTGTTTTCTTAAGTTGGTTGGTTATTCATACCAACTGTTTCTCTAAGAGACTAGTTTAAACTTTAAAGACTTTTTAAAAACTGTTTTGAGGGCAGAGGGAAAATTTGTGAATGCATTATAAAACAAACCTTTATAGTAATATATATAGTTTATATACATACTCTTCTTGCCACTACTGCAAGAAGCTTGGAGCAGTGCTATATATATAGTTTATATACATACTTCATAGTCACTACTGCAAGAGGCTTGGAACCTATACATCAAACTTGGTTGCTGCTGTCTCAATTGGTTTGATTGAGTCACAAAAAAGGGATAACCCTTGGATGCATAGGCAATACCATTGTCTCAAAAACCCAAAAAAAAGAAAGACCTACCCGACTGCTACCGATCAGTAAGTATCGAAATCAACCGGGAAGAAGGGATTCTTGAATGTTTTTTCAGTCATTTCAAAAGCCACGTTCGCGGCTGCGTTGTTGACAAAAGAGTAACTTGTTAGAGGTTGCGAAGTTACACGGTTAGAGTCACCTGACACACGAGGCCTCTTCTGTTTATTGTCGTTAATGATCATCGCTTCCTTGTTTGTTTCCTTCATCTTTTTGCTTTCCTCCACATATGGCTACATGAAAAAGTAATTAGAAATAGAAAATTTCAAGCAAACCAAGTAGATTCTAATTGCAAAATTATAAACTGTTCGACATTTGATCGATATTATGTCAATTTTATTTATCATACCTGTTTATCGTCGACAGACATCTTCTGCCAAGCATCAATAGCCATGCGCAGGACATTTTTGCCATCTACATCCGGATCATTAGCTTTTAATCGTGCACATTCCTCCTTGAGGAATATTTGATATCCACTTTTTCCGGTTGGAGCACCTCGCCGTTTCTTCTTTTCATTGCCATCTAGTCCGGATCATGAGTTGTCAATTCAAATCATATTATGTATAAACTAGCAAACATCTACAAATCAAGCATATAAATAACCATAAATTGGTCTCTTAGATACCTTTGGGGCTAGCAGAGAAGTACAATTTCTCAAATTTGTATAGAAGTATTGCATAGAGGATTTCAAGTCGAGCAGATAACATTGCATTGTTGCCTTCTAGTTTGAGTGCAGAGACAACTTCAACCCATTTGTTTTGTAGAGCAACCTTAAAACATTCAAGAGAATCCATAACTAATGATATAGATGAAAATTACTTAAAAGCCTTTCTTGATTAAATTGGTGTGCATGCAAATAAATACCTAAAATATATACACATGCAAATTAAATCATGTGATCAAATGAGGTTAATATGTGGAAAATGGGACAAATACCTGGTGAAAACCTCCTCTTCTGGTGACTTCCAAGTAAAGCAGATACAAGTCTAAGGATGTTTCTCGGACATTGAAACTGCAAAGTATGTGCACGATGATTCATACATCATATATACTTTTAATTCAAATAATTTCAAAATAAAAATTATATATAATAACATGTCATGTTTCATATTTCATTTCATATCATTTTTCCCTGCATGTTAAACTCAACAAGACATGCGAATACAATAGACTATAAAAAGATTCTCAAAATGCCTTGATTTTGAATGCATGCAAAAAAGTGAAAATTAGAAGTAGATTAAAGAGTATTGAAGAAACTGACATGAGATTGAAGCCAGAGGAATCCAACACTTGAGTGAGTTTGACATAGAAGGTCTCTATGTCATCAGGAGAAGAGTGTTGTTTCCCATTGGACACAACGTTACCATCGGTGAGTTTGTCATCTGATGATGATGTTGATGAAACCGTAGTGTTGTTGCCTTCCATTGTTTCTGTGTTGTTGTTAATTTGGTTGGACTTGTTGAAATGGAAATGGAGAGAGTATTATGTTATATATGGACTTTCATACAATGGAAAATGGACAGTTAATAGTTGATTACTCTCGACACCTATACCCACTCCCAAATACGTGTCTGTCTTATGTCTTTCACTTCTTTTACATCTGTTCTATTATTGTTCTGTTAAAAAAACATATCAATAAATCAAGGTATTGAAAAATGTTTGTTAAAAGTGTTTTGTACCCTCTGTTTTAGCATTATACCATTAGAAAAAGGTTACTACTAACTACATCACAATCAGAATTTGTTAAATTTATTGATATATTTTTCTAATGGTATAATGCTAAAACAGAGGGTACAGAACACTTTTAACAAACATTTTTCAATACCTTCGATTAAAATTTATGAGTCTCATCACACTTTGTGGGTCTACTGTAAATTTGATGGGTCATATGAATTTGAACTAATAAAAAGAGGAGAATGGACACAAGTTTTTTTTTTTTTTTTTTTAACTTGGACCTTGCATATATTATGCATTATCTCTACCAACTAAGCTAAACTCACAAGGACTAAGACACAAGTTAATTAATCAAATGTAAAAATATTTTATTGAAATCTGTGCTTTGAATTTAATTTTTTAATCTTTAATTAATCGAATGCACACAATTTAAGAATTCTTAAAAGTTAAGACACAAGTTAGCATGACCCTAAATGATATTGGATTGAAAAATTTGTGTTAAAAAAATGTGTTGCTATACATGATCTCCCATGAATTCGGATAAAACTCCAATCTAGACTTAGAAGAAATGTTTGACACTTACTTATTAGAGTGTATTTGAGTGGTTTACCACTTCATCTATCACTTCATCTATCTATCCAACAAAATAAACGGTAACTTAGGCTAAAAAGACAGTTCAATATGCTTAGGCAGGAAAGTAACATAGTTTTATTGCTCATTATTTCATTACAAATTAATTATTTAACAAAAAAAAGTAAAGTTGTCCTTCATAATGGACCTTGTAAACCAAAATTAAATATAATACAGCTATTCATTCTATCAAGAAAAAAAACCTATCTTCCAGAAAAACATAATATCCCTATCCTACAGCTATATATCCCAAAGATGAAAACTACACTTCATACAAAGATTTGTAGAGTCATAATATGATTATTAATGTACACTATTATCAGATCATCCTAACAGCCAAGTTTTGAAGATCTAGGTTTGTCATGCTCTTGAATAATTGTGTACCAAAAGCTTGAATGAATTCTCCACATACTAGTTGCCCAAATGTGTCTTTTAACATTACACAACAATATGAATTACATTCAACTTTAATCTACATTATCATAATGGTACAAAATATTGCACAAGCTACCACAATTTTTGATCCACTAAATATACAGCAAATGAATGTGATATAATAAACCAATCACTCATTTGTTTAATACAAGACTTCTTTCTTAAAGCCTAAGTAATCAAGCAAGGAATCTTTCCAAAGTTTAGAAGGTTGCATGTTTCATTACCTATACAACTTCGGGAGACGGAAAAATATGTTTCGTTAGCCATTGGAATGGTAGCAATAGTTGAGCCTTTTTCTTGCGCCAAAACCAAATAGCAGTATTGTAATTTTCGTTGCGAATCGTTCTAGTTGCTTCCCTCCAGTCATACTTCTCCATTTCTATACGCGCAGCTTTTCCCATCGTTTCTCTCAACTCTATGTCATGCAACAGAGGTTTTAGTTTGCTCAAGCAGTCCTCGAGATCACCTGGAGTGTAGAGATATCCAATTTTGCCGTCTTGATCTTCGGTGATTATGTCTGGGATTCCACCGGCACGTGCTCCCACAACAGGAATCCCTGAAGACAGGGCCTCCGAGACAACTTGACCAAGTGTCTCAGACTCTGACGGCATAATGAAGACATCACCACTAGCATATGCTTGAGATAATTCTTCTCCGCTTAACATTCCTGTGAATACTACAGGCATGCCTTCTAACAATTTCTCTAGCTCCTCCCTGGTAAGATAACAACAAATATTAATAAAAATTGCCACAGATTTTACAATGCTAGAAAAACCACTATTAAAATGTATCAATTTATGAGACAATTAAAATGACCATTTAACATTGTTCTGAATTAACATCTATAGTGGCACTATATATCGCTACAGCCTTGTTGAATTATATCGCTACAGCCTAGTTGAATTTAAACAAAATTCTATTGTTCTGTGATACACAATTTAGCACAAAGTGTTGTCAAATGCCATAGCAATGCTAAGGCGCCGTAGCGTAGCGGAATTTGAACAAACCACTATTTTCCACGAATTACAACATTGCAATCTAGATAATTAACTGATTGTGACATGTTAAAAATGAGAGGAAATGTTATTAGCATTACTCATGTCACGTTATCTCATTTCAATACCAGCTAGTGTTAGTTCTTTCTTTAATTTTCTAGTTCCCATTAGAAAGTCATTAGTTTGAATGTCACAACAAGTTACTCGAGACTGATGTTCAAACAAAAATCAAAGAAATTTCAGAGTATGTTACCTGTAGGGTCCATCTCCAACAACAGCGATTCGTGCTTCAGGAAGCCTATCCATTACACTGCAAAGTCGTGTGTATCAGATGTTAATGCAGGAAACAGATATTCAAGTATAAATGTTAAGTACACGAACATAAAGCAAGGTGCATTTTGGACTCAAATACCCAGCTGTAGGGGTATCACATAGTTACACGCGGTAAGCGATCTTGACTATTAATTTGGGATCAGAGGGCTCAAATCACACAGTCACGAAATCAATTTTAAACAACTTCAACCATTGACTGAGATCCATTGAAGGGATCTATTTCTTTGCATTTCATAGTGAATTACTAGAAAACACATCTTGTAAAAGTGGTAAGTATAACTAAAAGAACAGTTTGCAGTTTTTCAACACTTATATTTTATTTTTATGTTGAACAATAAAATCTTGTATGCAATATAAGTTCATGTTTCCTAGTTTACAAGATGATATCTACCTTTTAAGAAAATCTAAACTCTTCTCAACTCCAAGACGCCCGACATGAATAATCAAGGGCTTCTCCGGTTCACCATTGCTGCATAGCACAAGAATATGAATAAGATGAAACTCCATTATTTCAAACTTTGTGCATGAAAACAACAAAAGGCAAGCACCTCAGTCTTAATCGCATTTCATGTGACTTGTATTTAGGATTGAAACTTTCAGAATCAACACCCTTGTTCCAAAGACGGATCTTGTTAGCTGGAAATCAACAGGAAAAATATGTCAAACCAAACATGTTTCATTGACAAGCTTGTTTAACTGGATTATTTGAGCTTATCTACTGACATAAGCACTAGTTAGACTGTTTGAGAAAGTTTATAAAACAACTTATGACATGTCCAAAAGCCGTTTTCAGTTTATTTTCATAAGCTCTTCAAGATAGTCTAGGAAAACAACTTACATATAAATAGTTTGACTTTATTTTATCTTTGGTTATAGAAATAGTTAATATATAAGCACTTATATGATGAGTGTTTAATTAAGCTACTATCCAGACAGGGCCAAAGGCATAGAAGAAATGCTAATGTTCAGCTAAACATTTACAAAGGAGGATTTATGTTCACCTGTTGTTACTCTAGCTTCTTCAAGATCTTTTCCAATGGCAACTGACGGCACTAGAGTTAGATCAGCTGCTCTGTGCAGAAACTCTGTATAAAACAAAAAAATCATGTTACTTTCACAAAAATATGATTCCAAGTTGAATGAAGGAAGCAAGAGAGTATACATACTTAGAACCAACCACATTGGTTGCACTAGCCAACTAAATGTGTATCTAGGAATGTATCTGAACCAAAAAAAAATAAAGATCAACTGTAAGAACCAGTAGTTTTTTAATCTCAAGAATTATAAGAATTAAAATGTTATCAATCGTGGATCGCAAAAAAATAACGATTTGATAACACTTAGTATTAAATAGCTAATCGCAGAACAACAACAATTTGTTCAAACTCTGCTATTCTATAACGCTATAGCCGTTAATTGACAACACTGAGACATTATAGCTTTGCAAATGTGAAAATTATGATAAGAAAATCTTAAATTAGAGTAAAATATGTAACTTACACTGGCACATGGGTATGATATGACATGACAATGGGAACAGACAAAAGCTTTGCAATGATAAGAGCACCAAAAACCTGAAATTGGTTTATATTAGACGAGTTAAATAAGCGTATATTTGGTTCCATTTTTGGAGCACGTAAAATTGATTTTGAAAGTAGAACTGATTTTTCCTCCAAAGTTGATTTTACATGAATGTATCAAAATTCAAAACATAAATCACTTCACAATCAACTCACTTTTAGCCAAAATCATTTCATTCACTATTGTTCTTTAAAATCTAGCAGTTAATAAATGAGGAGATAGAGGAATGAATTGCAAACATACCATTATGCCAGGTGATGATGCATGTATTATGTCAGGCTTAAACTGAGCAACTGCTGAAATTATTCTTGGACTAAGTGCCAAAGAGAGGGGTACCTTCTGATACCAAGGAAAAGGGAAGCTGCAATTTTTCATATTTTTTTAAATAAAAATTATTAGTATGAAGCTATGGATGTTGCAACAGTCGTAACTAGAAAGAACATATTAGAGCATCCAATTATTTGTTTGAAGGATAGCTTATAAAAACAGTTTATAGTTTACATGAAATTAGTTTGAATTTATTTTATCTTTTATTATCGAAATAGTTTATATATAAGTGTTTAATTAAGTTGTTTATCCAAACAGGACATTAGTACTCCTGTAGTAAGTAAGAAAAGGTCACTTGAGAAAGAAAAAAATCTAAAATAATGCTATAAACAACTGAAAATATGCTACGCCAAAGCGTTTTCTTCTTTAAAAAAAAACCTTATCCAAAAGCTTCCTCACTAGTAGGAAGTAGCATATGAGATAAGCTAGAATGACGACAAGTATAAGCAATGGCTGCAATTGAGGGGGAAAAGAATCAAGTAGCCTAAGAGACGGCAAGTTTAAGATTCAATCATGGAAAATAGCCATTTGTTCTATAATGTTGTTATAGCCTTTATTTGACAGCACTTTGTATTAAATTGCGGATCGCAGAACAATAACGGCTTGTTGAAATTCTCCTACGCTATAGCCCTATAGTGCCGTTATAGCCGCTATTTGACAACACTGTCAAATACCAGAGGACAAAGTGAAAAAAAATGAGCTAAGAAGCTAAAAAGATGATGTTAGCAACCTTTTGGATCCAATTAATTGTGCTCCATAAAATTCTTTTGGCACTCCTTCATGTGTTGTCACAACCATGACCTATATATCATACACAAATATAGTTAGTTGATAAAAAGACGATGAAAAAAACAGTATATGTATGATAAACCAACCCTATATTACATGCACAAATGTACTTTGTCGATAAAAAAAATTAGGAAACAGGATATCCATATAAATTAAATAAAAAAATTGAAGAAAATAAGCATGTTTATACAGAGCAACGACATGATTGTAAAGATGTTACCTCGTCTCCCATTTCTCGAAGGTACTTTATAAAATTCTGAAAACGATTCTTGTATCCGGAGACATATCTGAAGGAAAAAAAGACACAAACCAAATTACTATCTGTTCAAAAATGAAGATCTGATACTATTTTTCTTATGAAGGATTACACATGAACAATATCATGTGTAAACCAATCTCATTGAGGTGTACTCGAAAAGCAGACAAAATCTATAAAACATGGAATTAAGGTTTAAAAAATTGTCAGCGGCTGCACATGTTTGCAGCCGCGACACGTCAAGGATTTTTATGTTTGTGCTACCACAATTAAGTGTGTATCAGTTGTATACTTGTAGTTAACTGCAATGGTTTTGCAATATCACAATCATGATACGACCACAACCGCGGTTTAAAAACTTGTTTGGGAGTTTAATTTCTCATCAAAGTTTTCAAGAATTAAACTTTGAGTTTACTCATAAATATTCCCTACACCAATAAATTCCCTCAAAAGCAACAGAAAATATCTGAGATGGACTTTCGCAGAACAGAGAATAAATGTTAAGCTAATAGAAAGAATATTCCAAAACAGATGAAGTGTATGTTTGGATATTCTCGAGTCGACTTGCTTTTGACTCCGGAATTAATTCTAACTTGCGGCTATAACTTTGGAACGTTCGCAACTACAAATGATTTTAAGCCTCAAATTTTTGTTTAACCCACTTTCACATTAATGTATCCAAACATAAATCACTTTATATTTAATTTACTTTTTGCCGGAATCACTTTTACAAAATTAATTCACTAAAAGTCATTTTTTATCACGGCATAACCAAACACACACGAAGTCAAAGCTAGCTCAATTACATTACAAAACATAAAATCCAAACAATATAACAAAAAAAGAACATGAAAACCAATTTCAAATCATTGATCTATACAAAACAACGCAGAACCAAACACACGTGATGACAAAGCTAGCTTAATTACATTACAAAACATGAACTCCAAACAAGAAAACAGCAAAATAAAGACAAGAAAACCAATATCAAATCATTGATCTATATCAATCCTAAGCCAATCAAATCCAAATTCATCAAACTCTACAAAAGTCAACACTAAATCAAAACAATGATAACACAAGTCAACTCATGTAAAAATTGAAGATCAATGTTGTCCTATGTAACATGTTTCAACATGAACCAATTAATTTTTTAAAAAAAAACAAATAAATAAAAAAATATAATAAAAAAATGGGTTTTCAATATTGAAAAAGATTCTACATTGAATGAAAGAAACTCACGAAAAAGGTGAAGGTTCAACAAAAAGAGCAATTCTACGAGGTTTAGAATGTATATCATTCAAAACAGAATCAGGAGGACCCTCTTCTTCATCTCTAGAATTCAACAAACTTTCTTCATCAATAGTCATTTTTGTAGCTTCAAGCTTCAAACTTTTTCTTCTTTTCACACTCTTTAAACTTTCTAAGCTCAAAAATGGAGTCTTTTTGCAAAAGGGTATAATGGGTTTTGCTCCAAAAGTTCTAAATCTAATAGAATTTTCAGAGTTGAAATTTGAAGATGAAGAAGAATGAACGGTTGTGGAGATAGGTGAGAGAAAAGGATGAGAGAGAGAGGAATTTATAGAGAGAGAGGAGTTCATGATGAAAGCAAAAAAAATGTGAAAAGGAATAATATAAAGTAATTATTATTAAAAAAGATTGAATTGGAAGATTGATTAATAATAAGGTTGAGTATAGTGTGTGAAATTTGCAAAGAAAGAAAGAAAGTATCTTAGGACAAATGATGCTAAGGACTCTATGATTGGATATTCTCTTATTCATGGCGGGACATTGGGAATCAAAATGGAACTTTGAGCATATGCTATTGGGTCACTCTCTCTTAATTATTTTCCATGTGTGAAACCTTTAGATATTTTTGTTGGATATAATAATGTTTCATTGTTATTTTTCAGTAAGAAAATAGGAGGGACCAATTTAAGTTGTGTAGACCCCTAAAAAAAATTGAGTTTTATAGAATTATGACTTTTTTAAAAAAAATATGCGGTATCCGTGCAATGACCAACTAGTTTACGGATCAATTATGTTATTCATTAGCGAAAGTTTTGGTTAAAGGTTGAACTAAACTTTTTAAAATTGAGTTACTCCGCTTAATAGTTTATTATAAACATTAGATTTCATACATTTAAACCCAACTTGGTTGGTTTGTTGGTGTTAGTTTAGGATGTTGAAGTGTGTTCATCTCAAGGTCTTGTGTTTGATTCTCTCAAATGTTAATTTTGATGGGTTAGTTTGCCTTCTTCAAAACAAAAAGATTTCACAAATTTAGTGGTTCACTTAAATGTTTTTATTGTGAGATCTTAGAGAGAAGTTGGAGTTTCTCTCACTAAAAAAGATTTCACAATTCAATTTCACAAAAAAAAAAAACTGAAACAGCCCCTCCTCGATGAATGAAAGAGAAAGAGAAGTTAGATAGAAGTTGGAGTTTCTCTTACTAAAAAACTAGGGTCGGCTCCACAAATACTCTCTATCAAGTAGTAAAATTTATAAAGTTTGTATCCGCAAATGTTGCATTATTTCAACTAAACTACTGTGATGGTTATTAGGATTATGGTAACTAATTCGGGGGTTTGCACTTGGCAATATGATTGAGAGGGAGAGAGGGAGGGAGGGGGAGGGAGAGGGAGAGAGAGAGAGAGAGAGAGAGAGAGAGAGAGAGAGAGAGAGAGAAGCGACTAGGTCATGTCAGAGACACTTCTCTAAATTGTTTGATTAATTGTGAACTATGGATACAATATTGACTTATTGCTTGACCTAATGATATTCGATTAAACTGGTTCGACCAATTCATTGGCACAAATTCTCTTCAATGGTCATACTCCCTATTTCTTAGGTGAGATGATGACTATTGAAGATTTTAAAATGCCAAATTTAGTACACAATTATTCCTAGAATATGTCTAATTTAGGAGACAATCGAACAAATTATACTCTTATTCTTATTCAAGGCTAGGGTTAGTAGACCTTGATTTTATAACAATTCATGAATAGTCATATAAACATAAATATAATCAACAAAAATATAATTGAATAAAACATTAAGCAATCACCTAAAATCATAATAATCATTTAAAGATACATGATTCAAATAACTACTAGAAACTCTCTTTTCATCACTAAACCGTCATAATATTCCTAAAGGCCTAAGAGACCTTCAAAAGGGCTTTTAGACCCTTCCAGAGGCCTCATCGTCCTTCAAAAGGGCCCTCCTTCCAAGGACGCCGCCTTTATCCGCTTCTATAAGCCTCTAGAGCGCGCCTAAATACCAAAAACACCCCTTTTACTTGCTACCCAAGTAACTGCAAATCAGGCCCATAGAAGGCTATAAATACAACCCCTGAGAGCATTCTCAAGGCATCGAATAATCAGTCTAAACCCTAGAATACGATACTTAACCCTAGTATCCCTTATTGTGCTTTTTGCAAGTACAGTTGGCACCGTCTGTGGGAAAAGGTAAAACTAGCCTTAACCACGTCTTGGAATCGCATATTGCGATTTTGGAAACCCTAAACCTTCTGAATCGCATAACGCTTTTGCAGTTTGGAAATCTAACCTTTCACTTCGAAAAACCCTAAAAAACATCCAGTTTTTAGGTAACCAATTCAGCCATCCTCATGGCAACCCCCGAAGAGGTTGAAACCATGAAGGCTCAAATCGCTCAACTAAAGGAGCAAAACGAAGCCCTTAATGCCTCATTGGAAACCATCCAGCAGAAGCAACAAGAAGAGAAGGACGAGTCCCATCATGACGAGATAGAGGACCCCGAGCCCCAACCTCTCTTGATAGAGATTTGGAATGCGCCCGTTTCGGAGAACGTCAAACTGCCTCATCTTTCGTCCTTTGACAGAAAAAGTGACCCAATGGAGCATATCATAGTGTTCAACACTCGCATGGCCGTTGTCGGAGCCGCTGACTCTCTCAAGTGTAAGCTTTTGGCAGGAACTCTCACCGACGCAGCCCTACATGGGTACATGAATCTTCCATGATTCTCCATCGTAGGCTATCAAGACATGACGAGGAAGCTTATCCAACAATTCTCTGCAAGCAGCCATAAGAAAGTACCCGCCACCAGTCTTTTCAATGTCCGCCAAGGACATAGCGAATCTTTGCGAGACTATTTGGCCAGATTCAACGACACCACCATCAAAGAAATCAACCATAATCAAGAGGTGTTCGTAGGAGCTTTCTAAAATGGATTAAGGGCTGGGCAGTTTAATGAATCTTTGGCCCACAAGCCCGCTGATTACATCAAGGGAGACGAAAGCAATGCAGAAAAGAAAGCGAGATACGCAAAGGAACATACCTCTAACAACTCAGAGCGAAGAAATTATAACCCGCCATCAAACAGGGATCGGGCCCCTTACAGGAGGCAAGAAAGGCAACCTTATGCACCCTACAATACCAAACCACGCTCAGATGACTTTACTCCCTTAAATACTCGCCCAGAGCGCATCCTGAAGAAAGTTTACGAGTCAAAAGTAATCTCAGAAGCACCAACGACATGTTTTCAAACCATGGGAACAGACAAGAGCAAATGGTGTAAGTATCACAGAGTTTGAGGACATGACACTGACTCTTGCATCCACCTCAGGCATGAAATCGAAAAGCTAATACAGAATGTGAAATTAAGAGGGTATGCTAAAGAAGATATGGGCGAAGATAAGCGGAGGTCAGAGCGAGAAAACAAAAAAGATGGGCAAAACGAAGAAAAAATACACACTTTAAACATTATCTCAGGAGGTTTCGCATGAGGAGGTGAATCCAGTTCATCTCGCAAGAAATATATAAGACATGTGATGTTATGCCAAGAAGATAACAGACAAGCAACTGAGCGTGAATCTGACGTTTCCTTTTCACCCTTAGATTATCAAGACGTCGTTCCCCATGATGATGACTCGATGGTCATTACTCTGCAAATCTTCAAATAAGATATCAAATGAGTGTTAATAGACACAGAGAGTTCAGCTGATATCCTATACTACGAAACCTTTGAAAGAATGGGGCTTGATCCTGAACAGTTACAACCTTTCAAAGGGACGCTGGCGGGATTCGCTGGCGAACATTTTCATGTACGAGGATACATTACCCTAAAGACAACCTTTGGCTATGGATCTCAGGCGAAGACAATTCGAGTCAGGTAGCTTGTAGTCAACTAGCCCAAGTCGTATAATATAATTATCGGGCGTCCCGCTTTGAATCTCTTAGGGGGATTCTTATATACTAAGTTATTGGTAATGAAATAACCCCTTGACAACGGGAAAGTGGGAACTATGAAGGGCGATAAAAAAATCGCCAGAGAATGTTATCATAGTAGCCTACGACTGTAGAAAGGGATAAGAAGGTGAACAATGAAGAAACTCATGCTGTGAACATGATTGATTTAGACCCCAGAGAGGTTTTTCAACATGAACGCCTGGATCCCACTGAGGATCTGAAAGAAATAGCCATCGGCCCAGAAGCACATCAAACAACCAAAATTGGGACATCTTTGAACCAAATGGAAGAAGCTGCCCTCACGAATTATTGCGAAAGAATCTAGACTTGTTCGCCTGGAAACCCTCAGAAATGCCTGGAATCGATCCTAACATCGCTTGCCATCATCTATCTGTGAACCCCAGCATAAAACCAGTAGTCCAACGAAAGAGAAAGTTGGGCGAGGAAAGAAGAAAAGCCGTAGACGAGGAGGTGAAGAAATTAGTCGACGCCCGCTTCATCAACGAAATTAAGTATCCCACCTGGCTGGCGAACACTGTTCTCGTCAAAAACTCCTAAGGAAAGTGGCGAATGTGCGTGGGTTATACAGATCTCAACATGGCTTGTCCCAAAGATCCATACCCGTTACCTAACATCGACCATCTCATTGCCAACGCTTCAAGTTTCAAGACTCTGAGTTTCATCGACGCATATTCGGGCTACAACCAAATAAGTATGGATCATTTAGATGCTCCATAAAAAGCTTTCATGACCAACAACAAGAACTACCATTATGAAGTTATGCCTTTTGGCCTTAGAAACGCAGGAGCCACATTCCAAAGATGCATGGACACAGCTTTCTCCCAACAGATAGGGCGAAACCTTCAAGTATATATAGATGACTTAGTAGCAAAAACTAAAGAAGGTTTTAGTCACACTGACGATCTAGAAGAGATCCTGGGTCAAGTAAGGAAATACAAAATGTGTTTAAACCCAACGAAATGTTCTTTTGGAGTACAAGCAGGGAAATTCTTGGGTTTCCTCCTAACAAGTCGAGGAATTGAGGCGAACCCTAACAAATGCCAGGCAATCATTAATATGAGAAGTCCCTCAAACATCAAAGAAGTCCAGCAACTGACAGGAAGATTAGCAGCCTTGTCACGTTTCTTATCTTGTGCTGGTGATAAAGCCTTTTCCTTCTTCGCCTCCATTAAAAAGAAAGAGAAATTTGAATGGACAACGGAGTGCGAAGACGCCTTCCAACAGCTGAAAATTTTCTTATCCAGTCCGCCCATCTTGCACCGCCCAAGTAACAATGGCATCCTCTTTCTTTATTTAGTAATTTCTGATAACGCTATGAACACAATATTGCTGGAAGATTCGGATATGGGTGAGAAACCAATTTATTTCGTGAGCAGAGTCTTCAAAGGAGCAGAGTTAAGATATCAGAAAATAGAGTGCCTAGCTCTTGTCGTCGTAACTACAGCAAGAAAACTACGACCATATTTTCAAAGCCACAAAATCGTGGTCAAATCAAATTATCCCATCAAGCAGGTATTAGGTAAACCGGACTTAGCAGGAAGAATGGCAGCATGGTCAATAGAACTTTCAGAATACGACATTCAATTTATACCGAGAGACAGTATCGGATCAAAAGTGTTAGCAGATTTCGTTGTAGAATTCACCTCACCAATCCAGGAAAAAGTACCTTATGTATGGCTCTTGTCAGTAGATTGTTCCTTGAACCCAAAGGAAGCGGAGCTGGCGTGGTGCTTGAAGGGCCAAACGACCTTCTAATAGAGCAATCTCTCAGATTCGTGTTCAAGGCAAGTAATAACCAAGCTGAATACGAAGCTCTCATCGCCAGATTGACTTTAGCAAAGGAAATAGGAGCGGAGAATTTAAGAGCAAAAAGTGACTCTCACTTAGTAACAAGTCAGATCACGGGAGAGTATCAAACAAAAGACACTCAAGTCATCAATTATTTAACCAAAGTACAAGTTTTAGCAAAAAGTTTTACCGTCTTCGAAGCCATCTATGTTCCACGAGAGCAAAACTCCAGGGCGGATTTACTAGCCAAACTTGCCAGCACCAAAAGGCCAGGCAACAATAGAACTGTGATTCAAAAGGTAATCACATCACCCATCACGAAGGTCGACGAAGTCAATTCCATTACTGAAAGTAAAGAAAGTTGGATGACCCAATTACTAAGATACTTGACAAGATCGTTCACGCCAAAAAATGAAGAGGAAAAGCAGACAGTTCGTAAGAAAGCTTTTAAATTCACTATTGTGTCAGGAAAGCTTTACAAAATGGGAAGAACAACTCCAATGTTGCGATGTTTGGGGGAAGACGAAACCAATATGGTCCTTTTGGAAGTTCACAAAGGTGTATGCGGAAGCCATATTGGGGGGCGAGCCCTGGCAGCAAAACTCCTTCGCTCAGGTTATTATTGGTCCACCATGCTCCAAGACAGTTCTGAGTTCGTTAAAAAATGTTACAAATGCCAAAAGTTTTCAGATAAGAAGCACGCCCCCGCTCATGAATTGACCTCAGTATATTCACAATGGCCTTTTCACAAATGGGCGGTTGACATCGTTGGACCTTTCCCATTAGCTCTTGGACAATTAAAATTTCTTATAGTAGGCGTGGACTATTTCACCAAATGGATTGAGGCCGAAGCGGTCGCCAAGATCACAGCAGAGAGGATCAAGAAATTTTATTGGAAGAAAATCATATGTCGTTTTGGCCTTCCAAGATACATAGTATTTGACAGCGGAACTCAAATAGCCAGCTCTACAGTAACTGACTTATGCAAACATTTGGGAATACAAACTAAGTTCATATATGTTATCCACCCACAAGCTAATGGGCAAGCCGAATCAGCCAACAAGGTAATTCTTAATGGTATTAAGAAAAAATTAGAAGCCGTTTAAGGACTTTGGGCAGAACAGCTCTATGAGGTAAACGCCGCACTTATAAAACTTTTCATCTCTGGTTAAGTTATTTTTTTTCTCTAAAGAACAAAACGTATATACATATACATAAATGCAAGTTCGTCGAAATAAGTACAGGTGCTATGGTCCTATCACATAATTCCTAACTCTACAACTAAAGAAACACCATTTACTATGGTTTTGGACACAGTCGCCGAATTATCTTTCGCCACACCGTAGGCGACTAAGGTCGCAGGTGGATTCGAGTCGACACAATCGCCGAATTATCCTTCGCCACACCGTAGGCGACTAAGGTCGCAGGTGGATTCGAGCCGACAAAGTCACCGAATTATCTTTCGCCACACTGCAGGCGACTAAGGTCGCAGGTGGATTCGAGCCGACAAAGTCACCGAATTATCTTTCGTCACACCGTAGGCGACAAAGGTCGTAGGGGGATTCAAGTCGACATAGTCACCAAATTATCTTTCGCCACACCGTAGGCGACTAAGGTCGCAGGTGGATTCAAGTCTACTTAGTCGCCGAATTATTTCTTGATTTGTGAAGACAAGAAACATTTTTAAGAAAATCATGAATGATAACAAGAAGAAAATCATGAATGACAGAATCACCACTAACAAAAGCACATAGGAGCATAAAATAAAAGTTCTACTGAATAGCAAAAAAAATCAGGGGAAATTGTACGAAAAAAGTAACAAACCCATACGAAATATTCAACATAAATAAAAGGAGCATCGCTCCAACAAATAAGTTCAAAAAGAGCGCCACACAAGGCTCCCAAAATAAATTACAAAGACGACATCACTCTTCATCCACCAGCTGTCCATCAACAACAATCTTGAACGAATCAAGACCACTTAAGTCAGCTTCAGGATAAAAATGGAGAGCTTGAGCTCGAGCACGCTCAAAGCCATTGTCAAAATACTCAGCAAGGGCGCCTTTGCATTTCTTAACTTCCGCCTCTAGCTCAGTATTCCTCTCCTTCAAAGAACCCCTTTCTAACTCCACAGCTTCCTTCTCAGAGTTCGCAGACATCATCTTTGTCTCCAAGTCTTTGACAGACGTCTCAACATCTTTCTTAGACTCCAGCGCCTCAGTTAGTCTGGTCTGCAAGCCGTTTGCTTTACGTTTCCACTTAGTGGCATCCTCAGTCGCATCTTTACAACTTTTCTCCATGTTAGCAAACTTTTTCTCCATTACATGATTCATTAAGAAGTTCCTGAGAGCAGACTCGCCGGAGTCTATCACCAGATCGCCGAACTTGCTCTTCATACCAGCATCAACATCGATTTCTTACAAAGGAACTTTATCCTCCATATATCTGTTAGACGACGATAGTTAGTCAGAAATAAATAAAGGACGACGTCAAATACTCCTATTAAAACAACAAATGGCTTTTACCTTAGAAAATCGAAGTCCTGATGCCAAAAAGACTCCACCACCTTTTCATTAAGAGACGTTGTCGCCACATCGTTCCCCTCTTTGTCCTGCACAACCGCGCCCGTTGAACGCACGCGAGTAGAATCAGCTTGCCCAGTCCTTGATTTTTTCTTCTTAAGAGACTCAGCCGTCTAAACCACGATCCCGTCACCACCACCTGCGTCTGTTTGCTCTACATCCACACCCATCTGACCCGAAGCATTATCTAATTTTGAGGAAACATATTTCCTCTTATTCTTCCGATACTGAACACCAGCTTGATCACTCCTCGCATACCCATCGGCGGCTTTCTTCGCCTTCAGCTCAGCAATATACTGCTTTCTCTCAGCAGGAGTTAAGGGGTTCATAGGATCTGCAAAAAATAAGAGAAAGAATGCAGACATTAGAGAAAGTACCAAGTAAAATATAGGGACAAACCAGTACAACAAAACACTCACGCAGGTAGGCGTCCAAGTCATCTGCATCCCCTTATTTATCCAACAGCTTGTAGATATCAGAAAGTAACATCTTCTCCGAAAAGCATACGACGTCCTGCTCGTATGGCGTCATCTTATCAAAATCATAACCCATTACAGCAGCTGGAGCGTAGGTCCAACTAAGAGGGAATTTTGGCTCTCTATCAACAAAGGCTGAGGTGACTATGCAATTCGGCGCCTCCTTCACCTTGACAAAAGTATCTTTCCAATCCTTCTTAAAGTTTGAAGCGTAAGTAGGGAAAATCCTTTTACCAGGATGGACGCTAATAGACACCCAGGTTCCCTTGTCGACATCTTTGGTTCCATAGAAGTATAGAATGATAGTGTGACATGCAAAGGAGGGCTGGATTGGAAATAACAAGAACATGTATTATGCATTAGTATTGATGGTAGTTTTAGATGAAAAAGTGGACCAAGGAAGCATATATCATGTTGACATATATTTTTGAGTTATATACATTGGCATCAAAAGATTAAAACAAGTCACACATAATGAATTGAAGGAAACGTGGAATTATAAAGTGGGCTTTGACCCATATTGTTGGTTGACCCGAGGGTTGGAACTTCAGCTTTGTTATAAAAGGCCAATTCACGTTTTTGGGCATGACGACTGGGGCATTAACCACGGTTTGGGAAAAGATAAGCGGCCAGGGCATTCATGGAGGAGGAAAAGAAAAAGGAAGCACATGAGATAGGAAGGCAACAACATCAATTGAAAGAAAGTTAAGGAGAAACGCTGACAACAACGAAACTCTATCGGTTTATTTTTTTTACTATGTTGTTTATTCCTTTGAATATGTCTAGCTAATTTCTTTTGATTAGGTCATGAGATGAATCTGATGTAATTTTGATTGAACCATGTTTCTTTGAAACTGTATTTCATATGAATATTAATCTAGTTTTATTCAATTCAATTGTTCTTAATGCTTTTTATATACTGATCACATATAACATGAATTCGTGAGAATGAATGACTACTGACCATAGCTTTCAACTTAGACTTAATTGAATTGTTAAAATAAATAGAGTTAGTCTAGGAATGGATAATCGTTTATTTCTGATATTAGGTTAACGCTCTTAAAACCTGAAAAGAATATTAGATCACCTAAGGAATTAGGGACTGTAATTTGAGAAGAGAGTCCTAAGTCAACGGATTGATTAGGACTATTTTGTTAACTATCGTGAAACTAGAGAAATATTCATGAGAAATAGGTGCAGTGTACCAAATAGAGTAAATTAGAGGATTCGAATGACATAGTCTCATCTCTCCTTATATTTTCCAAACAAATCTTTATTTTCTGTTATTTAATTATATGCAATCAAATCTACTGTCTCAGACACTTATAAAGTTTACACATCCTAGATATTAACTTTATTGCTAAATTGAGATTAACACAGTCCTCGTGGATACAAACTTTATTTTATTACTTCGATAGTTTTTAGTACACCTGCTAAATCTCTATCAGGCGTTAAGGGGAATTTGCACTCTGAATTCTTCCAGAACCGCCGCATACATGTAATACACCTCGCCACCCTCTGGATGTTGAGTACATACGTTCTCGCCTTCATCACAGGGAAACAATTCTACATCCTCCTCATGCCCAGTAGACGAGATATCCCTCTCGCTCCTAAAAAAGTTAATACTCCCATTCTCAGTATACAATGATGTCGCGTCAAGAACCTCATCAGCAAAAGTTTCCATCTCACCAACAGATTTGATCTCTTCGTCCCTTTCCGCTAAAAATGAGTAAAAGGATAGATCTCTCTTCCTTGAGTTGATCCTGGGGTAGAATAGAGGAAAACACAGTCACTATCAGAGCTATTACCACTACTACTACCACTCAAAGGATCAATCAGAATCATATGACCTAAAAGAACTGCCTCGTACGCATCCCAATCGATCACACCATTCGGTTGAGTGGCATGTCTTAAACAGGTTTTTCTCAACTCATTTTTCTCCTCAGAATAAGTGGGTTAAATCACTACCCGAATCATCACAAACCCTAATTAAAACCATTCTTAAACCTATTGAGAAACTTATTAAAATAAAAAAGGGAAGAAACAGAAAATACCTGAGAGGATCTGGAAAGCTGAGAGCTAAGAATCCAAGGAAAGCAGCTAAGTAGAGCATGCGAGAGGAAAAGTGGGAAAAGCTCGAAGTCGGAATTGAAGGAAAAGAAATGAAGAAGAAGCGTTTTATGGGACAGTGGAAAGCAGGAGTTAAAGCTGTCTCGAAAACTGGGTCGTCTCCATAAGTGAGTGGAGACACGTGGATAAGAATTTTTATGATTCGAACACGTGGACACCAACGAACAATCACGAAATCTGAACTGTCCAGGTCTCACAGCTACTAAAACTAGTCCGCCCAAAAATTCACAAGAAAGGAATCGCCAAAATCTAAGAGCATCATTCGCGCCTCTACAAACCATCTCGCCTTGTCCAAAACTCATGCTTGGGGGGCTATATAGACCTAACTTGTACACAGATGACACATGTACCCTTAGGAACTATTTAAACATTCTAAAATCGCCATAGGGAAATGCTCTAAGCACAGATCGCACATATACCCTCAGGAGCTTCTAAAACACTCTAGGATCGCCCTAGAGGGATCCTCCGAGACAAAACAACACCAATCGTAACCAAATTTTTTAAAGCAAGACAATCACTTCGCCTTGTCCCAAGACTCGTGCTTGGGGGGCTGTGAACCATCATAATATTCCTAAAGGCCTAAGAGACCTTCAAAAGGGCTTTTAGACCCTCCCAAAGGCCTCAACGCCCTTCAAAAGGGCCCTCAGACTCGAAGGCGCGCCCTTCCCAGGACGTCGCCTTTATCCGCTTCTAGAAGAATCTAGCGCACCTAAATACCCAAAACACCCCTTTTACTTGCTACCTAAGTAACCACAAAACAGGCCCATGGAAGCTATAAATACAACCCCTGAGAGCATTATCAAGGCAACGAATAATCAGTATAAACCCTAGAAGCATTATCAAGGCCCGTGACACGACTTTGATTGCACGCGACCCAATCTTGTGCAGGAGCAAACCTTTTCGTTTCTTCTGGTTCTCGCGATGCAAGATTGTGTGAGGCTGACCTTGATCATTTCTTTCTCTTGTGCTTCTCTGTTCTTGTATTTCCATAACTTTCTTCTTAACTCTTGGCTAAAATGTCATAAAACTAACTACTTCTATTTTAAATTGACTCTAAAAGGTGACTAGAAATCATATATAATTTTTTGTCATCAGGATGTTCATGTACTGGTACATGTCAACATCTATGTCTATGTGCAACGTTATGCATAAAGCATCACATTAGGATTTTTCGTTTCTATGTGGATGAAACAAGAGAGAATTGATGGAAAATAGAAGAAAAGTTGAGTGATCTAAATTGTAATTGACGCAATTGAAAACTTAAATTATTAGAGATGTAAAAGTTAGTTACATGTTAGTTAGGTTAGTTAGTTGGTCTAATTTCCTATATAAGCCTCAATGACTACTTGACGTAAAAACTTCTTTTCTTATAATCAAATAATATTTCCATTTGACTGTTATATATTTTTCTCTCAATTATGAGTTCAATCAAGAGTTGTAATATAGCATCAAAGAGAATAGTTATTCTGTAACATCCTTTCTCCAAAATTTCTTGAAAAAATTTGAATTGAACTTTCATTGATCTATTATAATTTTCTATTGCATTCTTGATATTTTCTTTCAAAATTCTAGTTCAATCTTTCCTTTTGTTACACTCTTCCCCTATGTCCCAGTTTCTCCATTCAAGATTTGCTTTCTTAGTGACTTGTGAAAATCTGAAGTGTTTGTGGGCATTGGTCGGAGCTGCTTTTATTTGAGAGGATCGTCTACACTTTTACATGATCTTTTTGAGCTTCTTGAACCCAACCATAGGGAGTTGATATAAGTTTTGCGAATTGGATTTAATGATGTTACATCATAACACTATAGCAGATCAGGACCTTCTGATCTCAAATTGGTTGTTGAGATCATTTTATTGTATAATTTCGAATTAAAATTAGAACCGTCTGATCTCAAATAAACGACTGAGATTCATTACAGCATAAAACTGTGTGAATTACCTATAACAGAGAACCCCGGTTCTTAGTTTTGTTCTGTAATCTTTACGGATGGAAACAAATATTGATCATCAACTTCTTGTAATTCTCTTACAAAAAACTTATTGTAATTCTAATTCCCTTCTTGTATATGAGTTCTACCACAATTTGTGGCCTCAATTATATTCTTCAAACCATAACAATTCTCGTCCTTCAAATCACTTGTTGAAAACTGTTCATTATGCATATCCAAATTCAAGATTTTGAAGATAGGATTTTGTTTACCACACGGCATGGGTTTCAATCTTCAAGACAATCAAGAGTTAGCTCAACACAAAAGAATTAGTCAAGATCCAACTTCTCACAGATAATTATCTTCCTCAAGTATTTGTTGAAGTTTCTCAAGATCACCAAATATGGTGATATTATTCTTTCTTCTTAGCCTAATTGGCATTCTAATTTCTAAAGAAAATGGATGGCTAATTAAGCAAAATTTGTTCTTTTCACCTAATTGGCCTTCTAGCTTCTATCTATAAAGAAACCGGATGGTTAAGCAAAATTCTTTTATTTTTTCTAATTGACATTTTAGAAAATAATGGATAGTTATTTTGTCCATAAAATAATGGATAGTTAAACAATCAAAATTCATTCTTCTTCGCCTAATTGATATTCCAGCTTTTATTCATAAAGGTTACGGATAGTTAAGTAATACAACTTCATTATTTTTACCCTAGTTGACATTTTAGTTGATCTCCACAAGGAAACAATGGATGATATTAACATTTTTTAGTCGATGTATTTATGCATTTCATATTTCTCTTTAGATGTTTTTTAGCATTTCTTTTTTGTAATTTCCCAAGCTGCAAGTGTTGTCAATACCTTTCAGCTTGTGGGAGGCTATTGGAGATCTATAACTTAGTAACATGATGTAACAACACTTCTCTCATAATAATCAAATAATATTTTCATTTCACTTTTCTATACTTTTCTATTTCTATCAAGAATTATTTTTAGAAATTGTGGTTGGGTATAACATGTACAACCTCACAAAATCGGCTTGTGAGATGAGCACTGCCTCCGTTTATAAATATTTGTTCATGTCATTTCTCAACCAATATAGGACTCTTGAAAACACATCCTCACTTCCAACACTATTGGGTTTGGTGCATAGATATAAATGGTGAGTGACTCAATAACAGAAATCTGACAGTATGTTGCCTAACAGATCTTGGAGAGACTTTGACACCATCTTAAAAATGATTCTTGCATCTAACACAGCTTCATAAAACCGACTTATTAGATGAATAACGCTCCCACTTATAAACACGTGGACCATCTCTTTAACACAAATGTTGGTGAGCTAGTGTTAGAGTACAGTTTCGGGTGAACACAAAGGTTATGATTCCATTTTTTATGATGCTATATTATTGTAGAAGGCAATTCTTGTGCTTCAAGAATATTGTTATATAAATACTTATTTTTCCTTTGAATTAAAATAAAAAAAATAGTAAGCGGGAAATCAAAAGTACAATTACACTTGCACAGTTGCACCTAATCTTATCTTATCTTATTTAATCACTTCTTGTCCTTCTATTGGATTCTTGAACCACAACAAGAAAAAAAATGAAATCAGCCCTATTTCTCTTGTTATATGAAATTTATTGAGTTATTTATAGACGAATTCCATATTCTCTCTAAAAAATTCCGTCACTTATTATTTTTTCTTTCTCTAATGAAGATTCTGCATATAAATAAACTACAACATGTTGAATTGGCTATACTCCAAATGCAATTTGAGCCACAAATTAATAATGTTCTTCACTCTTTTTGTTTTTTATATAGGCAAATGTTTCTTTTACGTATACATAACAAATGTTTTTTTTTTTTACAAAATATATGTAAACAAATGTTAGTAATTAACTTATTTGGAGAAAATTAAATATTAGCACTAGATATCAAACTCTAAACATCATTTTCTTAATATTTTTTTCATTGTCTTAACTATTAATTAACCCTTAACACATTCCGTTGATTCTTTGGTACTTTGACAAGGACCGGCTCCCTCAAGACCATATGGTGGGGTATCTTCTGTATCATGTTTTCATTATTTTTTTACTAGGCACATGTTGATTGATGATAACAAAATGCAAGTTACCCCATTTGCTTTAATGAGTAAGACAAGAGAATGAAGTCGGTATGTCCAAATTTATCAAAACTCAACATTCAGCATCAACTAGACCTTCTGACTTTTACTTATAGTAACAATAATCTTTTAAATCTTCTCTGATTTTACATATAATTTTATTTATTGAAGATATAATTGCAGTATATCTCGATTTGGATCAAACATACTATAAATAGAAGAGTTTGTGCATTAAAGATCCTACAAATTAGATGATAGGAATTGTAATATAAGATATCATCATGAATGAAAATAAACGGCTGGGACGCATATTCCATTCCTGCATTGCATATTCGATCTACTTGTTACTATATACTATAATGCTGTTAATGTTAACTGCTTAGTAGATTGTTGACTAACTTCAAGATATGGGCCACAGGAGCAATAATTCAATACTTACATCAAGCCTAAATCTAATCCAAAGTATGTTTGTCTACAAGACTTCGGTTCAGTGGAAATAATTCAGCAAATACGTTTGTTCATCCTCAAATTTATACCAATCAATCAATTTCATTTTTGGATTATCGAAAACGATAATTAGTTCCTCAATTTTTTTTTAAGTTAAATCAATTTAGTTCCTCCGTCATCTTTGACCAATAAACGCAATGACGTGTGACATTAACCAATGAAGTGGTCTTCCATGTCAGCTTTCACATAAGCAAAGACAATATTGTGGTAACCCCTACAATGTTTCACCATACTTTCAATGTCAAATAGATTGATCAAATTTGGCTCTATCTTGTCCCAAACATCAGTTTCACCACCAACATACTCAAGTTTTCGTGTTTCATCTCACTCCAAACCTCCATCATGATGTAGTGTCAACGTGATTAAATTGTCGATCCTACAAAGGGATGTATATAGCAATACATTCTTTATATGGGGGTATGTATAGCAAATGCACCAAAAGGGCCAAAAGTTAGCAGTACCAAAACTTCAACTCAAAACCCTTTAAACTGTTTTTGCCATCAAAAGGACTGATACCAATAGCAAACTGAAACATATCACAACAGAAACTGAGAAACGAAAAACTCTATAGAAAGGCAAACGCAAAATCGGAAAAACGTATCAAGGGTGCCAAGTCCTTTGTCTCTTATCTTGGCGATGATGTGCCAAATGCATCTAATATTGAAATTGCTCAATTTGATATTAATTGGGAGAATCTCGATAATACGTCAGTGGATATTCTAGTTGAAAAGGGACCTACTAGAGAAATGAATCTTAATTTTCCCAATGACAAATATTTAAGAAAATTAAGAGATGAAGAGATTAGTGATCGAAAACGGTTAATATCTTGTCAACCGTCATAACTAATGCATGTGTCATTCATCGTTTATCAGAAGAAAAAAAAATGATGTATTATGTAAGGAGCATTTTCTCATACTATGCCTAAGGTCAGTAAAATGCTAGGACCGACCATGTTCCCTCTCTATTTAAACTTCATTGAAAACCCTAAGAATCAAACACTCCACCGTCATCGATAAACCTGAAGTAAAGGATGTTTAACAATTTGAAGAGATAAGTTGATTTCTGCTATTTGGTCATCACCTTCATTTGATTATGTTGTTTCTTTCGTCATTGTCATCCATTTTAACTAAATTGATTTTTATGCATGTTATGTTCATCATCTTCTTTCATCACCTCCATCGTTTCTTATTTCTCTTGTTGAATGCTTCTATTGATTTTAGTGTTATTCAAGTTAAAGATTATAAAAGCTTGTTTATGTTACTCTTTATGAATGTCTCCTATATTGTGTTGTTATCTATACTAGGTTGTTGTTGTTTCACTGCTTTGTTGTTTTCTTTTCTCTAATAGGTCCCTTTTCAACTAGAATATCCCTTTACATGTTCTCAAGATTCCCTCAATTCCATGGATCATATATATCAAAATGAGCAATTTCAATATTAGATGCATTTGACACATCACCACCAAGATAGGAGACAAAGGGTTTGGCACCCTTGATACGTTTTTCCCATTTTGTGTTTGCCTTTCTATAGAGTTTTCGTTTCTCAATTTCTGTTGTGATATGTTTTAGTTTGCTAAAGCTTTGAATTGCTATACGGACCCCCTTTGCATTGGTATGAGTCATTTTGATGACAAAAACAGTCTAAAGTGTTGTTAAAAGTCTGATACTGCTAACTTTTGGCCCTTTTGGTGCATTTGCTATACAGACCCAAATATAAAGAATGTATTGCTATATACACACCCCGCATAATTTTTTGTGTGCGATGAAGATTTATTAAAGAGGTTTTGGGTTTAAAATAAAATTAAAAATATATGTAATGTTGGATTTATCTCAAATTTTGATAAATATTCTCAAAATATCAATTTTTACAATATTTGCTAATAATAATTATTGATATTAATTTTTTTTGAAGGAGTTATTGATATTAAATATTAAAACTAAAGTTAACCTGATCATTCATTTTAAGACAGATGGATTTTGAGGAACCGTTAACACTAAAAAAAAATGCAAAATTACACTCCATAGATACTGAATTCATGTTGGTAGAAGAAAAATTGACAATAGATATTCAAATAAATACAAAATTGCATTTAATAGCCTCCAAATGTTGCGTAACTATATAAGGAATGGGCATCCTAGTTGTAGCATCCGTGAACAGAAACTAAACGATTAAACATTATAGTTCCTGAATTTGAAGTCCAAGTCCCTCTCTAGAAATAAAATATAACAAACCATATCCCAGACACTAAGTAAACTTTGTGAGATCAAGAGTCTGACACATCCACATGCTTATTGAACAATAGTCTCATAAAGTATTTACATATTGGCTCCAATGCCAATGGCCCAAATTCTTCTCATATTAATGCATTGACGGGCCACGTATCATATTTAATCAAACATTATAATATCATCCATAAATGGCACTCCTCCATGTTAGGTTCTGCTTGTAAAAGGATTTTGGATCAGTGGACGTAAATGTGTGCCAAAGTTGCTGATTTTATAATTTGATTTAAAATTAGTAGTGAAGATGTAATATAAATCGACCGATTTTAATTATATGATTGAAATCAATTATGTGTGTAACTGCATACTTTATTCACAACACAGTATAAATCCATATTCTTGTAAAAATGTAGCTTTGTGCACGAGCACAAGAGAAAAATTAGTTGAAAATTGGAGCTAGGGCAACAAGGGAGGACGAAAAAAGGATTAATGAGAACGATGCCAATAATATAATGAAACAATGATGATAGAAATTCAAAGATGTGGTAGTATACAAGTTTTTGCTCATGAACCCCGGCCTGATGAAACTCAACCTACATTTGGTTTACCTTTTCTAATCGCTTCTCAATACACATTTTACCGTGATTTTAAGAAGCTACAATTCATAGTGCTTCAATTTTAGACGTGGGTTTCCACAACATAAACAAACAACCATTCAATCTCTTATAGCTAGAACTAAATAGGAACACTTGTTCCTAACCAGAAATAAAATAAAAATAGGAACACTTGTTTTCCTATTTTAAAAAGACTTAATTGCACAACATCAATATCAATAACAACAATATGCTATAACATGTATAAATGAATGACATAACCATCTAGATTATGGTTATTATACCACATACATGCACAATGTGCTATTTGGATTACTGCTAATTAATTCCTCTTCATAGTTTTTTTTTTTAGCAAAGACAAAGATAATTCATTTTATTTAAAATTAACTTATACATAGTAGACGTTACATGATGAAAAATATGGGGGCTAGGTGAGATAAAGATGCTCTAACAATACTATGAGCAACTCTATTTGCTTGCCTCCTAACATATGACACTACAAAGTTAGGTCTAATAAGTAAGAGACTTCTACATTGGGATACAAGATCGCCAAACTCGTTTGTGGGAGTAGTGGTTGAGGCAAAAGCATCAAACAAAACTTTAGAGTCAGTTTCAAACAATACATAATGCATTCCATTTGAAATAGCCACTTGAATAACATCTAACAAGCCTAAAGATTCGGCTTCTAGTACCATGTCAGAAGAATGAGAGAAGTCTAATTTGCTAAATAAAAATGATCCCATAGAGTCGCGAAAACACATACGTGCCCCATGATAAAATTATTGTTGAAGACAGCTGCATCTACATTACACTTGATCTTACCTACTGGTGGTTTCAGCCAAGTATGCGCAAAATTTGTGTTATGAACTGGTGACCGCTTGCGCGTTGCATACAAATCCACTTATTGAGTGTGTCTTTAGCTAGAGTGACAATAGAAGAGGGAGAGGTATCTGAGGCCAACCAGAGCTTGTTATTTCTGCTCTTCCACAAACTCCATAATGTCATTGCAACTAATACTTGCTCCTGTGTTTGCAACTTGTCCATTAAATCAAAGAACATAGATGTAAAGGTATTAGCATTAAGAAGCAAATCATGAATGGTGTTGTGAACACCAAGTAGCTCCCAACAGCTGACCGCTTTTGAACAAACAAAAAACGCATGCATTTGTGTTTCAGCCATATCTTAGCAAAATACAAATGAATCTTCACAGTGGATGCCGCAGGAAAGAAGGTTTGCTCGAGTAGGTAGGTAGTGTTGAGCAAGACGCCATAAAAAGGCACGAACACGCGGAGGGATCTGCATATTCCATATATAATTCCAACGAGTATCACCTCCAATAGGAGTGACTGCATTAATAAGATTAGAACATATGCGATAGGTTGATTTAACAAAGTAGGAGCCATCTGTTGTAGCCTTCCATATGCGCTGGTCAATATAAACACGTGGGAAAAGTGGCATAGAAAGAATTGCTGCAACATCTGAAGGATTAAACAGCGATTGAACCAAAGGATCATTCCAAGAATTCAAGCTCGGGTTCAACAAATAATCTACCGTAAGATCCTCATGGTGTAATAGATGCGGGGTTGATGGTCTGAGAGATGGACAATTGCGGATCCAAGGCATACTCCGCACATTAATTTGGGAACCATCACCAATCTTCCATCTATGTCCCAAAGTAAGTAAAGATTGAGTACTCCAAAGACTCCTCCATGTATAACTTGGATTATGTCCTATATTGGCATCCAAGAAATCCCTTCGTGGGAAACATTTAGCTTTGAGGATTCTTGATAGTAAAGAGGTTGAGTCGGATAAGAGCTTCCAACTTTGCTTACCAAGCATAGAAAGGTTAAATGCTTCTAGGTTCTGGAAGCCTAGGCCTCCTACACTTTTGTGACGAGTGAGCTTGTCCCATCGCAGCCAATTAATACCATGTCTTCCATTCTTTTTAGATCCCTAATAAAACGAGTTCATCATCTTTTCAATTTCATCACAAAGAGAAGTAGGGATGAGGAAAGCCCCCATGTAGTAAGAGGGTATGACTTGCAAGGTATTCTTAGGACTCAACTTATTTTTAACCTCCAGTTGCAAGGTATTCACTTGCGAATTGGATGCGTGTTTCAAACAAATACTTATATGAGCACAACTGCAATCAAAATGTATTTAGATACGCGCATAAAAGTATTTATCATTTAATTATTTAAAATATCATATTATTTAAGTGTTTATCTTTTTACCTTTTTACACTTAACACGAGCCAGCTTCTCTTTTTATTCTAGACTTACTAACTTTCATATAGAACACGAGTATATATCCCTCCATACACTTTAATACATGCCTTCTCTTTTTACCTTTTTACACTTAACACATGCCTTTTCTTTTTATTCTTATTAAGGTACACGTTTTTCATTAATTGTTGTGCATATTGATTAAAAACATTCCTAACTAGATCAATAGAAGACAATTCTGGCCTAACTCAAAATTGACTTGCTCTTCCAAGAACGTTTTCTGCAAAACAAAAACAAACTCCATAAATTGTATGATTCATTGGGTCCATATGTATGATCAATATTTGTTTCTTGTTGTTTTGTCTTCTTCCTTGGTCTTGCCTAACTCAAACTAACTTGATCTTGGTATAGTTTTCCTAGAATATTTTCTGCGACCCAAAAATCATGTCTATGCATTGTACGATTTTTTGGTTCCCTTTGTTGTCTTATTCGAGTCTTGGTCAAGATTAGTTTCTTGGTTGGTTTTGTCTTCTTCCTTTTGCGATTGCAAGTTATTCCCATACCCTAGCAACAAAAACACATGCTCAACAGATCTAAGGGTCTGATTCTACTCATTATTTTTTCATGGTCACATGACAATATAAATGTGATTCAATTTAATTTTGATCAAAATCCTAGTCAGTGTGTCCATGTAGATAAAAATCCCAGTCACATAACATATTAAAATTTAGGCGTGTTGCTAAATTGGTTGAAACTATGACAAATTCTATGGTACACCCAGTATATTTGAGTGTACCGGTACACACACTCTTCAAATTAATAGTTAAATGAATTTGTTTTTGGAAAAAAATATTATTTTTATATCATTTATAATTATAATAACTAAATTTTATTCATCAAAAGTGTCAACGAAATAAAATTAGTTTTTTTTAAATTTTTATCACTCATAATTGAGAACATTGATTATTTTTTACGATAATATGTAAAAAAAATTACTATGATTCTTATAAACAATAAAATGATGTTTTTTCTTATGAAATGATGTTCTATCAAATATAAATATTGACAAATAGCTATTTATTACATAAAAAATGATCGTTAATTTATAAAATTATGAAGCAAGAGTACCGGTACACCTCACTTTGTAAGTGTACCGTAGAAGTTCCCTGAAACTATACATCTTAAAGAAGTCTCAAATTGCTTACAATTGTAAAGGAAATGGAAACCAAAATTGTATATAAGTGCTCTAGTTCTTCATTACAAGATGCATCAGTCGAAAACATTTTAATCTTATATCAGACTTTTTCTTTTCTCTAATAATCTTGTCTTAAAAGTGTTGTGAGATGTAATAAGGTATTTAATTTATTGATGGTGTGGGTGTATTGCATATAGTACTATTTTTAGTTGTCATTAGAGAAAAGTCATGATTTCTTCTCTGGTTTTAGAATTTCCATGTTATGTGTGTAGTGATTGTTTTTCTTTATTTTCTCTATGCCAGTTTTTTCCAACAACTAGTATCAGAAACTATTGTAGTCTTGGGATAGGAAATTTATGGAAGTATCAATTTTGACTTGTAAAATTTTCAAGTCAAGGATGCATTGATATTATCACAATTGTATAATGTGTTGGTTAGTACATGTGCATTGATTTACATTGAAGCAAGATTTGTTATGAGATTATGTCAGTTGTTGAAAAGCTCCTATCAACATGAAAGTTAAACCATAAATTTTCAGTTTAATTTTTGACATATGTGAAAATTGTTGGAGCGCTCTAGCTTCAAGTGAAGTATACTATTACATTGGAGCATAATAATTCTTTTGAACTATGATTGTTTGTGAAGACAGTGTGAAATTTTTTGGAGTGATTTAGCTTCAAGGAACTATACTCTTTATGATAGAGAATGATAGTTCTTTTGAACTATGATTGTCGATGACGACAATGGAAGTGCAAGTATCGTTTCAATCAAGGTGGAGATTGTTGGTGTCCGTTGAAAATATAGATCTTGAAGAAGTCTCACATTACTTAAAATTGTAAAGATAGAAGAAGACCAAAACTATATATATATTCTCTAGTTATTCATTACAAGATGCATTGGTCACAACACTTTTAAGTTTGCATTTAACTTTTCTTTTTGTCTTGTACTCTTGTGTTACAACTTACAAGTTGTAATTAAGTATTTGCTTTAGAGGATGTGAGTGTATTGGGGCTGTTGTATGTTTGGAAATAACTTTAGATCCTCAACACTAGTTGTCTGAGGCGAGCTGCTGACACATGTAAATATGTATTGAAAAATGTTAACTAGTGCTTCGGAGCATTGGTTAAGGATCTAAAATGGTAACTGTTACGAAAATTTATGTAATCAGTGCATTAAAAATTGAAAACTTTGATATTTTAAAAGAATAATTACTTAATTTAGCATATTAAAAGAGTACCCCGAGAATACTCGTTAACAAGATACATTTATTTTCAATAGAAATACGATTAAAGACTGTGAACGACACATTATTATTGAGTTATTCTCTATTTTAGTTATTAGGATTCAAATTTTGTTTGCTAACACCATATTGGCTTTGTCTTTAGCAATTTTTAGAGGTATTGATCTCAATATATGGATGAGGTATGTCCCTACTACTCATTATTGTGAGTATGTCTCTAACTCTCAGCTGCTCACGAAAATACCTCAAGTTTACAAAAAAGTTATATAATTCTTTCCGCGTGAGTTCCTTTGTATAAAAAGTTAATTATATAAAAAGTCAGACTCAAACATTTTGTAGTTGAGAAATCATATAGTGAATGCAGTTAGCAATTCAGAATTGTTGGATTTTTTTACTCAAACTAGAATTTTAGATGAAGATTGGATGACTCGCGTGTTAAAAATTAAGTGTGAGTGATTATGTCTCATATCGATTAAAAATGGAGGAAATGTTAGATATATAAGAGAGATGACACATATTGACATATACCTGACGCCTTAAGGTGTTGGGTGAAGATGTGGTGTCAAGTCTGTTAGTGGTCCTGGACGTTTAGACCATTGCCGCTCCCCGACGCTCCCTAGACTCCTCAAAAGTGACAATCAAACCCAACAATATCCACATAGTGTTCAAGCGGCAGGCAGCGGGTTCCGTTGAGTGCAGTAAAGGCCCTTTCTCTAGTGAAGAAAGAGGCAACGGCGGTACAAGTATAAGTGATGTGGGTGGCTCACACTTGAGGAAATGTTGGATATCTAAGAGAGGGAACCGCGGTACAAGTATAAGTGATGTGACTTGAAGAAATGTTGGATATATAAGAGAGGGGACACACATACCTATTGCCTTAAGATTTTGGGTGAAGATGTGGTGTCTAAGTCTCTTAGTGGTCCTGAACGTTTAGTACATTATCGCTTCCCGGACTCCCCAATAAGTAAATCTTAAGGCATTAGGTATATATATCCCACGTCCCTAAATCAATTTAAAATCACAAAATGGGTGTGTGAACCATCCAATTTTAATCGAAAATACATCAACCACATTGACAGATCCAAATTCATATGAAAACATCACTATGAAGCTAAGCTAATTGTGTTTTTCTGATCCAAATTCTTATGTTTTTCATACAATTTATTTTATTTTATCTTATTTTCAAGCAAATTGGTTGCATTGTTGCCTAGCTGTAATATACAGATCATGTTAACGAGTCATATGTACATTTCATTATTGCAATTTATTGTTATTTGGAGTAAGACAACAACTGTCAGCCTTCTAGCCAAACTTATCTGCAAATTAATGGCAAAAAAACAATTTATAATTAATTACCATTTGTGCATAAGAATCCCATATGCCACATTGTTACATCTCAATCAGTACTATATATGCCATAACTGTAATACAGTTCATTGAAAAATCATATATGTATTAGTATAACCTTTACATCACAAAGATGTACTAGAGGTTTATAACCCCCAACAACATAAATCAACTACTTGTATTTATCAGAATAATAATGTACATAATATGTTATTTTTAAGAGCATAAACACAATAATTTTTTTATATTATTCTGATAACTATAAAAACTTTGAAATTAAACATCATGGCAATCAATCACTATTAAAAAAAATGAATTATCGACGGAAATTTCAGACGAAAACGATAAAACTGGTCTTTAATTATGCCGTCTTTGCATTTAGCGACGAAATTAAAGACAAATTTTATGTTTTTCATCTGTAATTTAATGTGGTGAATAATTCAACTTTTTCTAGTAGTGAATAGAAAATTGAAATTGATTCATTTGTTCCCTTCAATTTTAATCTTTCTTTGTAGATCTAACAATTCCATCTGTTCCTGCAAGAATAGCATACTTATCCTTCCTTGTTAAATTGGTACATTCAAATCCAAGAGTCCCTCCAAGAACCCTTTGAATATAATTTGCAACTTCAATTGAAGATTTCCCTCCACTGCAAGTCAATTCCAAAGGCAACTGATTCAAGAAAGTGATCTCATAAGTTGGCATAGGATTCATGAACACAAAATAGGGATCCAACAATTTGTGTCCGCGAGCCGATGTTCCATAAAACAAACTTTGCTTAGTATTAATCGCGACAGGGACAATCCTATCGGTTAACTCGGCAAAAAGAGCACTAAACCTCAATAGAAACGGTTCTCTACAAGTTGTTCCCTCCGGACAAATTACTAGGTCACCTTCTTCAAGCAATTTCTTTATATTTGCCGCATCTCTATCTCTTTCCCTTGAAAGTGCAACGGCTTTTATAGGCGAAATTATTTCGGTGAATTTACTTATACTATAAGTTACACAACTTATTTTTCTTCCTAATGCAACTCCTGTGACAACTGGATCTAAAACTGTTCTATGGTTGCAAACAAATAGTACACCACTTTGACCTTTTTTGGGTGGTGGTGGAGGTGTACCTTTTCTAATTACTCTTATTCCAAGTAATTTATAATTGTACCAAGCAATTTTTTCAGGTAAAGGTATGTTGAGATACACCCTTAAGATTGAAAGTATGATTCCAATTGGCATCCATAAGAAGGTTAAGAGTGCAAATAGAGGGGTTGGTTTTTGGACTAATCTACCCTCATGAAAAATAATTGGGCTTAGAAGCTTGTTTCTTGGTAATGGGTCACATTTGGTCCTTGGTACCATGTATCCTTCCTGTAAGGAGAGAAATATAATTAGATTATTTAATTAAGTGCTTATAGCATAAGCAATTATTATATAAGTGCTTATGCATAAACTATTTTTATAACAAAAGATAAAATAAAGGTAAATTATTTTACATAAGGTATGCTGTTTTCATAAGCTATCCAGAAAAGCTTCCGGAAATAAGCTGAGTACAATTTATGGATATGTCGTAAGTTATTTCTATAAGTTCAAGTTTAACTCAATTAGTATGAAGAATACAAAATATATGTAAGGTCCGGGGTTCGAATTCCGGCCACCACAAAAATAATACTTTTACAATTGTTTATACCAGTAGAAATAAAACAAATAAGTCAATCTAAATATGCTTTTTTTATTGAATTTTGCTTATCTGTCACAAACAAAATTTGTTTAGCACCTAGAAAACCTTAACTGTTTTGTGGGCCATGAAGTTATATCGGTGGTTTCCTCCATGTGGAAATTATCAGTTCATAGACTAGGATTTTGTCAAAATAAAAATACATAGTTACGATAATGATATTATGATAACTTTATGAGTTTAGTTTTAAATTTTTTTAACACAAACATTCAATCACATTTTATCATAATATGATATGGTAATATTGTGTTTTAAAAAATCACCATAAATGTAATTAAATTTTATTAATTTATACTCCCTCCGTTTCTAAATATAAGCAAAAATGTCTTTTTAGGTTCATTGAATTAATGATGTATGTGGTCCATAAAAAAAAAACAACGACAAATAAAATTTAGGAAATCTATGGGAATATCACAAGGATTGTGCTTTCTTATGGATTTGAATTATAATTTTCATACATTTTTTGATGTTGTACAAGTTGTACGGCTTGGAAATAGTACAAAATAATAGGTTGGGCATGAGAAATTTATGGAAAGTGTCAGAAACAATCAATCTAAAGTGAATTTCATTTGTATGTGTTGTCGGTGTAAAAAAATGTACATATCAATATTATATGTGAGTATATTGAGATGTGATTGGATATAGAGATGTTAAAATGGGTCTAACCCTATGATCCAACTCAACTCAATTGACTAGTATTTTAGCACGGTCTAACCCTAGAAATTATTAGGGATTTTTGTTTCCTTATGTATTAGTGGTTTACTCAGGCTGCACCGACACGACACTTTTGATTAAAGGCGTGTTCTGATGTCCGACATGTGTCGTGTCTAACACTGACACTGACACTTGTGATTATATTGAATTATATAATTTTCTCAAAATTTTATTAAGTTAGGATCATAACTTTAGAGAACAAAAAATGGACCATGGTTTAAATTGGGGGACCAATACAAGCTAGTTAAGATAGAAAAAGACAGATGGAACAGACCAGGGGAGCAGTTTTGTTAGGCCACCGGAAAAATTATACACAGAAACAGACATGGATTTAAGGAAAGAGGAGGTGTAATATTAACAACATGTTATGTTCATTAATGCTTTCACCCAACATCAAAAAATTAGGGGCCGATATAATTTAATAATCATCATGTTTGAATTGTACGTGATAGTTCTGTTGTGCATAGAAAACAGCTCATAACAAAATGCTATCTTCCCATCCAAAACAGAAATTTGAAAAAGACTTGATCATAACAACTCACATGCGCGCATGCACGCGCGCTTACACATATATATGGGTGGGTTCACACCCATACATTGACGTTGTGCAATTTTGATTTCTTAATTTTTACCTGTTAATTTTTAATTTAGAAGGTGAATTGAACATTCATTTAAGTAAAATTGAGAAATCAAAATAGGAAAAAAAAATGTATCCCTTTAAATCTCTAATTCCACATATACAAAAACTTGTGAAAATCCCAAATCATTTCATAAAAATCACATTTCACAAGTTTTATGTGAAAAAAATATAAATTTTGATCGATCTAAAACAAATATCATACGTTTCTCAAGTTAGATTGAAAAACACACACACAAACATGTAAATAAAGCGACCAACTCTATTATGAACACTTAAGGTCTATTTGAGAGTTTAAAAGGGGAGAAAACTTTTTAAAAACGGATGGATGAAATGGAAATAATAGATGATTTCGAGAGCATAGAGTTTTGTGACAACTCAAAAATTATACTAAAAGGTAGTTTTGGATGGTTTTGAGGATTCGAATAAGTTCTCAATATTCAATTGACATTGTTATAATATTTTCAATATTTCTTAAAAAAATTCTCTATTTTTCTTTCACTCTTGTTCCACAAAGTTCTCCCCTCCCTTTTCCCTCGACACAACCAAAGAGAGCTTAGTTATTGTGACAAACTAGAACAAATCATGATAACCATTAGATTTTGATTAATCAAAACGTTTACTTATCTTCATACAAAATAAAATAACAAAAATATACATGAATGGCCACAGAAACATGATAAATAAATAGCCAAATAGATATTGATATTTTAGGTGAGCGAATTAAATTGACTACACAAATGTACATCACTGGCCAATATATTTTTTTGAAAAGAACGAATTGTCAAAATTGTTTTGATTAAATATAAACTAACTTTTTCAACCTTCCATTCTAAATTATAGTCTATATTGACAAACTCATGAGCTGATCCTATATGTCTTTTTGTATAAGATGAAATATAAAACTAATTAATTAATTTTGACCATTAATTAATAAAACATTCATCTAATACTAAATTTTCATATTCCATGTGTAACAATAGGATCTAGCTACGACTTGTGAAAATTAACACATTATATGATTTGGTCATATAAAAAAAAGTAACTCACTAAATATATGTGTGTATATAAAAAAATATAGCAAATTACCAACCTTGCAAATTGACATGAAGTCAGAGTCAGTTACACTGTCTCCCAGTCCCAAATCAGGCAAATTGTTACTCCCAAATTCTTTCATAACTGCCTCTTTCTTGTGTTCACCAACAAGAACTCCTGGTTCCTTAACAAACCCACTTGCCCTCCCTGTTTTTGTAACCATCAATTCAGTCCCAAGCACCTTATCAACTCCCAAAAATGTCTTAACAAATGGCTCAACCATCAACCTTGGACTTGCGGTGACAATGTATCGTTTCCCGAACGAATTGAATACCCTCCATGTCTCTGGATGCACGTCCTCGGCATAGAACCTAGGCAACACTGACCGAGAAACAATCTCCACGTCTTTTATCCTTAGCCCCGCGAATGTCACAAAAATTAATGTTTTTATTGCCAAGGTCTCAGAGACGAATAGGTACGTGAAATATACGAAAGGGACTAAGGATAAGAGAATTAAAGCTCTTAGAATGCTTCCAGCTTCAAGTGCGACGAGCATGTAGTATGGAAATGCACTTCGCGACACGAGAAGGGTGCCATCTAAGTCGGATGCCACGGTTTGGTTTGATCTATCTTTTGTGCTACATTTGGAAATTGGTGGGAAAAGTGGAAAGGCTCCCATGACAAAGGGAGGAAATTTTTTTGAAGGAAGAAAAATATGAGTTTGCTAAGATGTTTTGTGAGGGAAATATGGAATTGGGTGAGCTAGCTATAGAGATTATAGTTGGCTCAAAGATGTTATGATGAGAGAGAGAGAGAGAGGGTGAAGGGGTTTTTAAAGGACGAAAGATGGGTATGGTAATGTTGGTGAGCAATTTTGAGAAAGAAAATTTATAATTCAATGTAATAAAATAATATGTGGTGCCAACTTTGAGAAAGAAATATACAACTCAATATAATATACTAATATTTAGTGGCAATAAATAAAGTAAGGATGCAACTCGTATTCTACATAAATGTGAGTCAATTAAATCATGCAAGGGGTCTTAACGGTGGATTATACACAAAAGAAAATGTTAGTACTCACCACTTGCAACCTTTTTTTTATTACCATTTTTCACTACTAAAATATAAAATTATAGTAACTAAAATTAGTGGCAAATAAAATTAAACTTTCCCTTAATTCATGTCACTAAATTTAGTTTTTCCTTAATTCATGACACTAAATTTAGTTTCTTGTAGACAAACATGTTAGTGATTAAATTGTTAGAAAAGGGGAAATATTAAATCTTTTTTAGGAAGAAAAGGGGATTTTTTTTTCGGTTGATAGAAAAGGGAAAATTTATTTATTTATATCTAAGATCGAACTTTGGACCTCCTATCTATGTAATATACTTTTAATGTCCCAACTAATACTACTACTCCGCTAAGGTCATCCCTAAATTCATTTCATATTATTTATGTCTATTTTTTTTCCTAATTAATTTTTATAGTGACTTTCCATTTAAAAAGTATAATAATATGTGGTTACCTAAAGATATGATGTTTCTTATAGACAAAAAAAGAAAAAGAGAGAAGACTTTTTTAGGAGAATGAACAAGGAAGAGTGTTAAAGAAAAAAGAGGTAATAAAAGAGTAAAAGTAGTGTGTGTTATTTTTGGCGTGTGTGATAGGGAAGTTGTTGTGAGAAGAAAGGGTCTTAGAAGTGGTTGAAGGTCGATACCAATAGTTGTGTTTCATTCAATTAGAGCCTACTTTTTAGCTTATTGATGCCGGCCTTTGCTGCCTAATAAAATCAAGGATCAAGATCAACGGTTTTGCTTTCATAGTGTCTGTATTTTTCATTAATTTGGCTATCTGCTTGATTAATTCTATATAACTTTATTAGTCTATATGTATGGAGAAAATGTATAGATAACTTTATTAGTGTAAGATAGTGTGTTTTAGACAACGTGTTGATGTACGTACCTTGGCAATTCAATACTTATTTATTATGATGTTTCTCTTTATTCACAACAAGAGTAACAATCTTGAGATCACGGATACTAGCCCATAAGAAATGTTAGGTATTGGTTCATTTTAACAGGGACAAGGGGGTAAGTCAATAAAGAGAAAGTCTTTCGTGGGCATGCATCCGAATCAATATTATTTGGATACATTTGCATGAAATCGACAAAATTAAATAAAATTATTTTAGTCACGTCATTTGATATCATTTAATTTTTTTATATTTTAAATTTTGTTGACTTTATATGAGTGTATCAAATAATATTGATTTGCGTATGTGTCCATAATAAACTTTATGTTCAACACAATAAAAAGAGTATACTACTAGAAACTCTTGTGTCCTCATAAGGATTTTGGATACAATTTGAACACAGTGCTCATAAAAATTGTAACATATATATATATATATAATCCCTTCAAGTATTTTTTGGTTACTAACCCACCAGTACAAAAAAAAAAAGATTTAAAAACCCTTATATTTAACCGGTCGTAGTGAAAAATATTTAAAAAGGTAATGTCCTGACATATTCAAAATTAAGTTGACATTTTTTTAGTAGGTCAAGAGATATGTGAGGCATTAAGGTGAGTTAGAAAAATAGATACCTCATATATATATAAGAGGTAGACCAAACCAAAACCTTCAACAATCACATGTTGGACATTCTTAATGACAATTTACACACTTCACTGAAAAATGAGGAGTATGAAGAATTATGACACACTTGGCGAAATTTTCCGGTGACTAAGTGTAGAGAACCCTCCAATATTTCCATCATGTGAAGGTGAACACAATTATCTTGTGTGGGCGAAGACTCAAATCGCTCACACGACATAGAAGGTAAATGAAATTCTTTCAAAGAGCAAAGTGTCTAGGTCTCGAATAACACTATTTACTAATTCTATAGTCTCTCTAAGGTAACTCTATCTACTTAGAGTGTGCATATCTATTTGTGTATTCTAAGAGCAACTCGAGCGACATATTTTTATGCTTGACCCGCCAGCGTGTAAGTCCAAAAGCTGGATATTTTCATCTGTTCACGATTAAAGTTAGCTAGACTGAAGTAATCGTTACTTTGGATAAAAAGAATATTAAACAGTGGGACCCAAAATATTTTGGTCAATCACAAAAGTTGTCACAATGTTAATATGAATAAATTATTAATATGTGAAATAGAATTGTGGGACCAAATGAGTTTTTAAGAATTGCGCCATTGAAGTAAAAAATAAATGGGTTACTTCAAGATGACGTGTCATAATGGAACCCAATGACGGACCCAAGAATTTTAAGTAGTGTAGGCCATATAAATATAAGTAAATAATTATTTAATCATTCATCTTCCATGTAATTTTGTATCCAATTCTCGTGAATACTCGTAGTAAAGAAAACTATTTCATTAGTTGTAGTTACCATATTTTCTGGTGGAATAGGGTTTGCAATTTGGGAATTGAGATATACACTATTTGGTTTTTAGTTTATTGTAAAATTACATAGTTCATCTCTTAATTTAATTTTAGGTAACACTTTCGTCCTTCATTTTTTTTCCGTCTTGATTTAGTCATTTATATTATAAAATGACAACATCTTATCAATTTTTATGAGATTTTTCAATATAATCTGATTTTCTATGTTTGCATGATGAAGATTTGAATTTGTTTATGAGTTTAATAGATTGTCCTGTAGTTTTTGATTATTTTTTTTCATAAAAAAGGACAATTATGTTGATATTTTATAACATAAAGGACTAAACCGGGAATAAATTGTTACCTAAAATTAAGTTGAGAAGCAAATTTTGTGTAATTTTATTTTAGTTTATTAAATCTAAGCCTTTTATCATTCATCAATGGAGTAGTATACATAAGTAAAAAAATGTTGAAAAAGTAGTGAGGGCCTTGACCCTAAATGTGTTTGACGTGGGTCCGTCCCTGATGGGACCCATATAATAACCAATGAAATAGATCACCATTGGAGGTGCTCTAAGAGCAACTCCAGCGGCTGAAATTTTGTTTGGTCCGCCAGCCTGAGTACCCAAAGCATGGTACTTTTGTTGGTTTTTCCATTGGTGTCCACCACAATGGCATCACCATTACTTGCTGAAGTAACGTTATTTTGTCGGCCCAACATGATTAAATAGTTGTAATGCATATAATAAATACAAATAAAATATTAGTATGTGAGATAAAATTGTGGGACCCAATATGAGTTTTTAGGTTGCACCATTGGAGTAAAAAATAAATGAGTTGTGGCGTTAATAGGACCCACAAAATAACTTTGGTGAGTTCATTATTAGAAGTACTCTAAGAATGCGTTTAAAGAATAAATTGGGTGTTAAATTAAGATTGTTCAATCTAAAGGTGATAAATGGCTATACTGATAAGAGATTCACCGAATTTCTTTAGTAGTTTAAAGACATATATCGAAAAGGTGACACATTAAGTTGCAGATATGATGCTATTGGATGTAGAGTTAATAAACTATGTGCATGCCCTAATGATTGCATTTTGCACCGGAATGAGTTTCCCACTTGTAACGTACAATGCAAAGTGAAGGGTGGTGACTCTAGAAGCGATGAGACAAAGGATTCACCAGATAAAGTGCTATGTATCCTGCAATTATTCACCTTAGATGGCATACATGTAAAAGAAGATATGACGGTCATCTTTGCCATCTAACCTTTTATTTATTTATAAAACTCGGTATCGGATCTAAGGGTCGACTAATCCGAGGGAACCAATCCCACCGTTCACTTGCGGAGGCCCCGTTCTAAGTCAGAGCAAAGTTTTGTATGGACTTTCCCACCGAAATTGACACCAGAAGGAATCGAACCTGAAACCTTGAGAGAAGCACACTCCAAGATCTCAAGCCAACCACTAGGCGAACCCCAAACGGGTTCTTTGCCATCTAACTTATTCTTTGCAATGAGAGAAAATTGATTATAGTGTTTGTTTTTGGATACTTGGCAAAGAGTTCAAGAAACTTCAAGCTTGGTCTTGCTTAATATGGATTGAATATGTATGGCAACTTAAGGCTTGTTCTCCTTGTAATTTACAACCTCTTATTGGTTGTGCATGAAGTGCAAATATGTTATGTTATCAATGCATGGCATCTTCAATGGGAAGAGGGTAAAATATTTTTAAATAAGTCAATGCATTTATCCTTGGTATCTATGTTGTGCTTGTTCTAGAGAATCAATTCATTTTTCTGTGTATTTTAAAAACGTTGTATTCTTTTTCTTTCTTGTCTTGTTTTTGATCTTTTGAGCTTATTAACATATTTTTCCATAAGTCAGGGCCAATTGTGCAAGATGACATAATTAATTATAGTAGAATTGTGCTAGTAACAACACGTTATACTTATAGTAGTATGTATATCAAAGTGTAAGAGTTTGGTTTTACTTTGTCTTGCAATCTTCTCGTTGACACCTAACTAGTAAAATCTATATAATTCAACAGCAGATCACCAAATGGTGAAGAATATGTAAAATCTAATTAAGTGATTAATACAACCAAAAAATCTATCAACCCTCGACGGGGAGAAGTAAAAAATATATTTATGAGCTATAATTGCAACGTATATTCACAATTCTTAGTCCAAAAAACTTGCAAATCAAGCTATTGATGGTTCATCTCACAAGGGTCTTAATGTTAGGTTTGGTTAGTACAATACACTTTGTCCTTAATAGTTTGTTATGTATTCAAATGGAACAAACCCACAAATTCAAATTCTACTTATTTATAGTAGAATTAGAAATATGCTTTATTTGGACCCAATTATATATACTACTCTAGACTCGATATAAGTAAAAAAAATGTCAACATTTGTTACACTCAATTATAAGCAAAAATTTCAACGAATTAATCTATTCACATTTAAAATTATTATTTCAAAAATACTCTTAACATAATTCATTAATGTTTAGATGAGATGCTATTAAAATTATGGGTCGATAAATAAGTGAATTTTCTTTAAGTTTGACTGCATTTCTTACCCTTAAGTTTCAAAATGTGCATGGGGAATTAATGAGGACAAAAAAGGGTAAAGTTAAGGGATCTAAATCGTTCGTTTAAAACGTGAAGTTTAAAATCGCACCATTGTAAAACTTAGTGGGTCAAAAGTGCAATCATAAAACATTTCTCTTGCGTGCATTAAACTTAGGCCCCGTTTGGATTGACTTATTTTGAGCTTATATGGGCTTATCTACTCCCATAAGTCTTTTTAAAGGTGTTTGGGTAAATAAATAAAAATAGTTTATCATAGTTTCATAAGCTGCTTATGCCATATTTTAATAAGCCTAAATT
>Ga0228711_1000576_pt1 | contig 46647 bp, 30 predicted proteins | sample MedpolnodulmetaG_2_FD_177996 | JGI IMG/M metagenome (GOLD analysis project Ga0228711, IMG submission 177996) | Root nodule microbial communities from Medicago polymorpha collected in Santa Monica, California, United States - brown nodules | ecosystem: Host-associated > Plants > Roots > Nodule...
ATAGTTGTATGATGTGTTGCTCTTGTTCTCTCCCTCTCTCACTATGATGCAACTGCAGCTCTCTTTAACTCTGATTTTTCCACAATACTGATCTGCAATGTTCTTTGTTTTTTTTTCTTCAAAAAACCGGTCCGATTCAAAAACCACCGAGTCACCGGTTTGACCGAAAACCGGCCGGTTCTTACCGGTTCTCCGCGGTTCAACTGCATACCCGATCCGACTTCCTGCTCGAACCGGTCAGGACACCGGTTTGCGATTGGACCGGTTCGACCGGCCGGTTCGGTCTGAGTTTTAAAACTATGGGTCGTACACTCATTGAAAAATAAAATGTTTGGGATTGTGGGAGGTTTGAGAGTATTGCAACTTATTTTTCGGTTACTTGAAATGAATTGGGAGGTTATAATTTATTATTTGTATAGTGAAGCAAACAAATGTGCGAATTTTTTGGAAAATTTGGGATGTCATGGAGATTATTCTTTGATCTTTCATGAACAATGTCCACTTGAAGTTAAGCATTTGTTTTTAGTTGACAAGTGTTTTGGGTAACAAAGACATACTTAGACATTTTCTCGCATTTCTAATGGATGGTGGAGATTTCTATAGACTCTCATGTCGTATGAGATGATCCATTCCCTGAATATTAGTTACAAAGATTTTTTTATGCGCATTTTAGTATCTTTTTTTTTTTAAGACGTATTATGTCTTCGTTGAAAATCATAGTTACCCGATATTTATTGATATAAGAAATTTGAGGATATGATGAAGAAGAAAAATGCCAAATTTAGGGTTTCTGAGAAACCAACGATAATGGGAACACCTGGGTTGGATTATATAACGTTAGGGTTAGTGGATGCTGAGAAATTGCCGAAGTATGAATTGACGAAGGAAGATGGGATGAAATTGGCCAAGGAGTATAGTAGGGTTTTGATGAGGAAGCATAGGGCGAGACAAGCGGCGGAGACGAATCTTTTGAGGATGAAAAAGGAGGCTATTGAAGCTTTGCCTGGGGGTTTGAAGGAAGTTATAATTTATTATTTGTATAGTGAAGCAAACAAATGTGCGAATTTTTTGGAAAATTTGGGATGTCATGGAGGTTATTCTTTGATCTTTCATGAACAATGTCCACTTGAAGTTAGGCATTTGTTTTTAGTTGACAAGTGTTTTGTGTAACAAAGACATACTTAGACATTTTCTCGCATTTCTAATGGATGGTGGAGATTTCTATAGACTCTCATGTCGTATGAGATGATCCATTCCCTGAATATTAATTACAAAGATTTTTTATGCGCATTTTAGTATCTTTTTTTTTTAAGACGTATTATGTCTTCGTTGAAAATCATAGTTACCCGATATTTATTGAGATAAGAAATTTGAGGATATATGAGAAAAATAGTTTAGATCTTCAATGGAGGTAAAGTCATTGGAGAAGATCTTTTTTCGATGAGAGAAGACAACATAAAATTGTAAAAATCAAAGTTGATTGCTTCAGAATTTCACTCAACCGAGTCTTCTACCAAATTGTCATAGGGAGTAAAGGAAAACACAATGATGACAAAACTACTTGAAGTAAGACTCGTGAGGCAAATAACTAGCAAAAAAAGAAAATACATAAGTGTTATACTAGGATCTTCATAATCTATATATCATTAGTTTCCTTGAAAGATGAAAATAAAATGTTTATATTTTGTGTTATTAAAAAAAAACTAAACATTCCTCAGATTTTTGCACCAGAATTTGTCTTAAAATAATTCATACTTCTTGATTGTAAAAACCGATTCTCAAAATAAATTAAGAAAACGAAACATAGTTAAGGCGTGCACATGAATCAAGAAAACTTATGCAATGCCTACCTTGTCCCGTGCAACGACGGTTGCACCTTTTGATTCCCTATTTGTTCAAAAAGTCTATAAAACAATGGTTGAGACTTGAGAGTTACGAACCGAACAACTTTGAGGGATCAAAAGAGAAAAATTATGCAGAGACATGGATTGTTGAACAAAGTGCAGTTCATATGTTGATCCAAATAAGTTACTTAAAGATATATATGCATGCATATACAGCAATCATCGTACACATGAAAATACATAAGTGTTACACTAGATTGTTATGGGACATAATCTCTATATTACCTATTTTAATATTTATGGTAATTGACAAAGATAAAAGTTCTCATCTCATTTCACTAGGATTGGTTTCAGCATAGTTTTTAATGTAGTCTGTTGCACTTATGGGAAGTAGTTTTCCGTCGCTATCCACCTGTTTTTGAAGCTTCCAATTGGCTCCATAAGTACATTTGGTGCTAGATATGCATTGAACTACATGTGACCAACAAATATAACCAGTCAATATATAACTCACAATTGAAATCTTTCTTCTTAGTAAAATAAACGAAATAATTATATGCTCTCTAACTGCGGAAGAGGCTCCCCATAAGCTACGACCAAGCTTTTTGCTTCGTTGATCGCATCAATTGGCTCGTTTTTTACAATTACCACATACTTGGGAGCTTTGAAGCTCCCTCCGGTTAGCCATTCCATTTGCATTTGAAAACATAACTGTTAAACAAACATTGAAATGATAGTGTTATTTGAGACAGTTAACATTGCTGAAAGTCGAGTATTTGATCACAAAGACAAGAAAATATGCACTGTTCTCAAAATCGCAAGTAGAGTTTATATAATATTATTTTAATGTGAGTTGATATATGTACGAGTTTAGGAGTTGATTCCACCTAGACAAAACAAGATAATGTAAAAACTCGAGTTTGACAACCTTGAAGATCTGAGAGGTCGATCAAGGGAAATATAAAATGTATTATACTCTAATGTAAACTTTGAATTGGTTTCAGATAAAATATCACCAAATACAGGTTATTTCAAATTACCTGCTTTCCTGCAACAACAAGATAAAATCCTTTAGAACAATCACTTCAGCCGTTTTTTCTGAATCGGTTATCAGGTGAAAAAAATGTACTGCTGAAAATGTACTGCTGTCATGGATTGTTAGGAAATTTGTGGTCATAGTGAGTAGGCTCAATAACGGTTCCCTTTTGACCATTTTCTACAAGGTCAGTACCAGTTGACACCAACACATTTGGACCCTAGGACATGATAGAAAAGAAACAATTAGTAGAAATCATATAGCAAGACACAGATTATTTAATCAGCTTGAAGTACTCACTGATCTGAGTTTATAGCTAACTTTAGTATGTGTTTGGATTAACTTTGGCAGGGCAGATATCACGTCCCGAGGTAAGTTAGACATGAAAATCCTGAAGCTACAAAAGCAAGCATTTCTAAAAATAGTGAAAATTTACCGTGAATTTATGAAAACCACCGTTAAACCAAACGAGCACTTAGTTAAGGTGTTAAAGATTCAGTATTTGAATCCTAAGAAAAATACGAACATATTTAACGTACTAACAATTGTCATTAATATTATTATTTTTTTGGACAAAATTCACTAATATGTTATGACACACCTAACATAGACTTCTGTTGGTCACTCCAATGGTCTACTGCGAAAGAATCGAAATAGTGAGAGATATAAACCTTGTCCTATAGGACTCGAGTATATTATATCCCACATTTTCATCATCCTTACAACTCCGGCCTCCGCTCCATTTATCATTTGAAGAAAATAGTGTTTATAATCTTTATAACTCGCTACATTTATCATTTGAAAATGGTGTTTATAATCTTAAATATACTTTCTGTGTTCATGTATGTATTATCTATCAAACCCATACAATCGGGACTTTTAATTTGTACTAGTCAAATGTATATGGTCGTTTGAAGTCGGTTAATTTTCCAGTTAGTTTTCATTCAGCGATTCGAAGTTGACAATCACAGCGACATATCTATCACAGCAAATTCGGATTCAAACATCCAAAGGAAAGGACCAAAACAAGATGACATTTAAGCGGAGAATAAAACATACACCAACATTATTTCATTTTTGAAATCATGTAATCGAGTGGACTGGACAATCTCAATTGCAACTGTTCAGTAGTGAGCAACAATGTTCATGGAAATGTTCCAATACTATCATACATACCATATTACTATGATAGACTCTTTATCATTTGAACCACAAGACATTGGTTATATAATATAACCTACTCGTTCGTAATTTTTCATCGTCGCACAATCAAAACTACATATTATCCAAAAGGAAGAAACTAAGATTCAGCTTGAAATTTCATGTCAACTCTCGTAAGCAGGCATTTCACAATTCACCCACATCCATTTTTGATTAAGCAAAAGCAAGACCGACAAAGATAAAGCACACAGACAATTGACTGCAAAATAAGTTCCACAGATATTCTTGTGATCTTCAGCATACAAAATACATGAGCAAATCACATTCATAGGAAAAGAACAAATGCTCGTTATCAAAATAAGTCAGCCAAGTAACTAATGAGGTTTTTGAACAATGGTATCAACATTAACTAATCTACATTGATTGATAATTGAAAAATAATAAATCCTCATCCTAACACAATACCTCAGAGACTTTGGATGAAAATCAACAGCACACATTCCAAATATATTAGAGCATTTGGATGAAAATCAACAGCACACATTCCAAACACCTCAAATTCTGGTTACTTAAACAGATTAAAAATAAGAAACTCAATTTGAACAGTCAATGTGTAAATTAGTAACAACAAGGAATTCAGATTTACTAACATTATTTTAGACTAAACCACACAAAATACAAAAAAAAATCGGGCTCATGAACAGCTTGCTTAATACACCAGAAACTGAAAACTGCCAAGTCTGAGATTCAAATTACACACCTATGATTAGACTTCACATATCAAGCGATAGCAGTAAGACTGAAGTATTCATATAAAAGAATAATGAAAAGAATTCACATGTCAAGAAATTGCCATGACTCTAAGCTCAAGCCAGACAGTCCAATTTCCATCTAACAACACTGATTTGTTGCATGCAATGGATACGTAAGTTTGTTACCAGAAGGTATTTGGATTCACTAGCACTACCTACTCTTAGACCAGATAACTAAACAACAGAAACAATGAAAAACTGCCAAGACTGAAAGATTAATATCAGATAGCCACTACAAGATTTCACAAATCAAACAATTGCAATAAGATTGAAGATTCATGTCACAGAACAGTGATAAGTTTCGACAAGTCAAGTTTTCATTAATTAACACAAACATAACTCCTCCAAAACAACTATAACTATCAACCTCAAGCCAAATTCCCCAACAATACTAATCATTTCTTCTAATGACAAAAATAATAATACAGGACAGGGAAACACCCACCAATAAAAATCATATAGCTATTGTCTTCATTCTCATTCCAACATCCCAAGAACAAAACCAAAATCAACTACACCCCTCCAAACCATACATCACAACACAATAATCAGCGGCTAAAATACAACACACTACAAACAAACAGAAAACAACAACAACAACAACAACAATTTAAAGCCACAGTAACCCACAATCACAAAATCATGACAATTGAAGCCGCATCAATCACAACAGAAACAGAACAGAAAATAAACTAAGATAACAATTTATCATATTATTTCGCATTAAAATTCAGCATAATACCATATGATTATCTCACAATACAACATAAAAATTCAAAACACATCAACAATAAAATCACTACCCATTACATAACATCATATCATCATACCATAAAACTTATAAAAATCCCATCTTTTCAACAAAAAAACACGAACCCCTCAAATCTTATCAATATCCTCATCCTCAAACTCAATATAATCATTACCATCACCCTCATCATCATCCCCATCAATCCCACCACCAATTCCTTCATTAAGCCTCACACCTTCCGGAAGCTCGCTATAAGCCTTCAACAGCCTCGCCTCATCCGGCATATACTTCAAGATCACATCAGCCTTATCATCCTGATAATCACGCAACCCAACAAGAATAATATCCCCAGCAGCAATCCAAACCTTCTTGTGCATCTTTCCACGGATATGACAGAGACGCTTTGTTCCATCGATACACATCGCTTCACAACGACCGTTTCCAAGCATACGAAGAACCTGTGCGTATTCTTGTCCATCTTCCTTGAAAACAAGCTCACGCTTTTCATCATCGGCTTCGTTCTTTCCTCTCTTGCGATTCTTTCCTCCCTTTCCCTTGTTCTTCGGCATGGTTGAAGGTTGATGCGAGAGAGAGAGAGAGAGAGAGAGAGAGAGAGAGAGAGATTGAAACCCTAACCCTAGTTTTTTGAGATTGTGATTTGGGAAATTCTGTGAGTGTGTGTGTGTGACAATAAAGGTAGGGTAAGCGTGTGGGATTGAAACGACTGAGTCGGTTTTGTTAAATGGACGGTTTTGGCCTTATGTATTTGCTGAAATTTTTCTCTTTTTTTTTTTTTTTATTATTTTCAACGGTTTAGCTTATATTTTACTTGATTCCCACGTAAAATAGTTCTTTTACAAAAAATAAACAATATTTATTTATTTAAATTGATAATGAAAGTACATTTATACAATACAATTTTAAAGATGCTAAAAACAAAAGTGATTAAGAGATTTATACAATATATTTTTTTCAATCTAGAGATTTAACTATAACATTTTTAATCTTGAATTCAAAACTCATGATCTTTGTTTAAGTTAAAAGAAATTTTTTATCCAAATGTTTTTGGCTTTTTATGACTCTTGATAACACGTCAAATAATTTTAAATTTATGCAAAATATTGCATAGATGATCTATATGATATAAACATTCATTTCAACCGTTGATTTTGTAAAAAAATAAAATAAAAAATAACATTAAAATGTTGGTGAGTGGTGTTACATTATCATGTTAAATATATATTTAACCCCCCTAATTTTTAAATATTTTTTAAGTTTAATCACTACGTGAATTTTGTCAAATTTTAATCTCTTTTTGTTTTATCAAGACTAAATACATGGTCAAAAGAAACACTCACTTTTTGTAAAAAGTTTCTCAAATAGGGAATAAAATTGGAAACTTTTTATGTAAATACTAAACTCAAAAAGACGTAATTTTATATGGATAAAAAATCATATAAAGTAATTTGTACAAAAATATGAATAAATACAATAATAAAAAAATAATGATGATGAAATTACCCTTGACTTTACCTATTTTTCTTGTTATTTGCTTTGGTTTTTTATGTTTAATTATTATAAAATATAATAATTAGTGTGTCTTTTAATGAGCAAAATTGATTTCATCCAAAATTACAACAAAAATATATATATTTGTCACCCTCAAAAAAATCCAGGTTAATTTCACCATTAATATGTTATAATGTTGTCTGTTCTTGCTTCAAATAATGAAAAGTTCACATCTTTTATAGTAGAAGAGTTCAAAGAAGCAATGTTCTCTATACCACAGTGCTCTAGGTCTGATGGTTTTAGTATTAGATTTTACCAACATTTTTTAAATTTTTTGAAGTATTAACATTTTTCATGAGTTGCCTTAATACAAGTTCCTTTCAGACACCCTAAATATGACCAACATAACGCTCATCCCATAAGGCAAATTGTAGAAACAATCATGAAAATTCCAAATCAACCTGGATGCTCTTGTGTCTCATTTGTTTAAGTCAAATATTATCCAAACAACAATTTCTTGGCATCACCTATGGGCCATAACCCGAGTTATGTGTGAAGCAGTATTTTTAACGCAAAATTTATTGTGTGTGTAGAATTTCGATGGTGTATGGGGTCAGGCGCAAACATCGCCATATTGGAGGAACCATGGCTTGTTAACGGTGGCCGCAATACTTTATGCCAAGCAAGGTAGTTTTCACTTTAGAAATACAACGGTTGATACTTTGATTGATAGCACAAATAAGGCTTGGAGTCAAGAAGTCTTTGAGTACTTGGTTCAGTAGTTTTCACCACCCTCAATAATATTTTCTAGTTTCGTCCTTGATGTGGGGGAAGCTTTGGTTCTTTTCCATGTTCTCCAATGAGTCAATGACTTACGGCTATACAATGTTGCTTTCGCTCTTGACTCATTTTAACAAAGGATGTGATCCTGTTATTGAATTTGGTTTTGTGGTATTGAACAGTAAGTGTTTTTATAATTCTTAATTTGAAAACTCCCTTATTGAGTTTAATCAAAGACAAACCAATAATGTCGTTCATGCATTAGTAAGGATAGTCACATCTTCAGCTCGCTCCAATTCTCTCGTTGATGTATCAATATATATCGAACAAATGATTAAGAATGACTAACTTTGAGACAAGAAAATCTAACTGTGTTAATATTTTTTGTTAGTAGAGAGAGTTGAACCAATAATCTCTTTATCACTCAAATTTGTAGTGTTCGCTTAAAACATCAAACCAACTTATCAATCAATTTCTAATTGTGATAATGTTTTAATACTTAAAGCACCATTTTGGAAAAGTAAAAGATGCAAGAATAAATAAAAAACTTTAATTTAGTTAAAAATATTTTTTTTTAATAAAGTTAAGAGTGGGCATCTTATCCCTTGAGACAAATGCAAGATTCAATTTGGTTCATGAGAAAAATATAAGAATATTTAGTCCTTTAGTAAAATAAATAAATATGGACAGCTTAGTTTTTTTGTGAACCATCGTTGGAAATTTGTTTTTTTTTTATGATTATATCGTTTACAAAATATAATTAGGTTTATGATAATAATTAAAATAAGACAATTTAGTTCCGGAAATTAAAAGCAACAAATCACTCTCTACAACATAAAAGTTCTTAACTAGTTTTTCCTTCAGTCACTCATTTAATTTAAGGTTCTGCAAAGAAGTTATTTAGCTGGATCCCTAGAAATTAACATTTTTCATTCCTCTCGAACAATTTATTACTAATAATTAACATTTGCATGTAAAAAAATCACCTATTTTAGGCTAGTTATCTAAATAGGGGTGATGTTTTTCGTCACTACTTGTTTTATTCTAATTTTATACATCTTTCAACTTTTCTTTTTATGCTCATTATATTTATGTCTTTTTTCCTATATATACTCATGAATGTAAATATGACGTGAAAATAGCAATTATAAAACGCTCGATTCCCATGAAAACGTAAACCTTGTCTCATGTATATCACCAAATAAGCATGGTGGCATTTGTGCACAAATTACCTCTATCATGCTATCCTTGTGTTTCTCTAGAAAAGATATTAAAGTGACGTGACTTCGTAAATTAATGTACACCATGCCTTTAATCGTGTGTGAATTGGATTCCACATCCTTCACCGCATAAATCCCTATTTGGATCCTTTGTTCTTTTAATAGAATAGAATACGATTCAACAAAACAAATCTCGTGTGATTTAAGCAATTTTTAAATACGACATTAGAAATTCAACCGTGAGACCTTTGAGTAAGTTCAATTGATTCAATCTGTTCACCAAATCTTAACATTTTTATGTCTCCACTCATTGTTAAATTTTAATCATTTTGTTGAAAATCAATTTATTAGACGTTGTAAATGAATGTATTTATTTATTGTTAGACACTATAAGATCGATCAACGATAGTTGGGTCTAACAAAAGACTAAACTCTTGTAACATAACGAATCAATAAATAAATTTCGACCAAGTGATATGTTTATATTTAATATCTGACCTCTTAAAAATTGGTATGAGTCTCTTTAATAAACCTCTTAAATAACTATGGGAAAAATATTAGAAAGATCAACCTCAATTAAATAAATATATGTTAAAAGATGTCAAATTAGATATTTTTTTAAAATCCCAAGTTAAAAGAGATAACATTTAATGTCTGATATACTTCAAGTAAAATTTCCTCTAAATAATCAGTACTCCCAGAACATTGGTAAAATACTAAAAAAGAAAAATTATATAGTAGAGTAATTCATAAATAACCCTACAGATTACAGTAGAGTAATTCATAAATATTCCTTACCACATATCAAAATATTGTAATTAAAAGTAAAGATAAAGATAAAAAAAACAACTGAGTTTCTTACAATACCCATATCAAAATAAATTTATTATGTCCTTCAGTGCCCGAAGGCATGTTTTTGTCCAATCTTGTGCTTAGTTATGCACATGACCGACATTTAGCCAACCCTGCAAAAGAACCAACTTTTGGGCTGATCACAAAAATGGAAGGCAAGTTCAGAAAACCTAGATAACTCCATGCATAATCTAGATAATAAAATCATGGTCCTAACTATCCTTTCGATTTCATTCAACAGTAGACACCTAGTGCACATTGTCTAGATAGATATTGAACACTGCTACAGAAGGTTAACTTACAGAACAGTATTAGAAAAGGTTAACTAACACAACAATATCACAGAAGGTTAATTGACAGAACAAAAGCCCCAAAAGAAGACATTGACAGAACAATATTACAACAGATGAGGATTCAACATCTAAAAACAGGTCAGAGATACCAACTGCAATAAAAAGATTACAAATTGGAATCCGCATGTGTGTCACTGTCTGATGGTGAGCTCGGCCCTTAGGTGTAGAACACCATTAATGAAGTAAAGACAATCCTCAGCCATGAACGAAGTCCAGGGAATCGCAAACAAGTTTCTGTAGCCAACAGCCTTGCCACCTGTGAATGTGTAATTGCCTTTGTATTTGCTAACAAACTCCTCTGTTGGTCTTGACCTTGCTGCAAATTCATAGTCCACAGTGAAGCTCACTGATCCCTTTTCCTGCATTCCCAAAAACAGCCCAAAGCAATGGAAAGAACTTTGTTGATCCATGTTACAGTGTGCTGAAAGAAAAAACCCTTGTCCGCCCAAGTGAAAAGCCTGAGAATAAACCCGGCCAGATGGGAACAAATTGGAACACTCCTCCCGCTTTAGATCCAAGTATACTACACACTGCTGGCGTGGAAGTTCAAATTCAACCACCTTGACGGGACGATATTTGTATGCCCTCTCCAAGAAACGACGGCTCGAGCAAGCAGGCTCTTCAGCTGCCAGTGACCGTTGGCGATGTGGAACCTCTGCCTTGAAAAATAGAGCCTCAAGGACAAGCTTGGATGAAACATCATGTTCAAAGTCACTACAGGTTAAAACCTTCTTAAGCTTTCGGCAGGTCATATGAGGGAAGCGGATAAATCGTGCAAGCCGCAAGCCTAGGACTTCTCGCCTTTCTTCCAGATTGCCGTACTGGTGTCTAGCCCACTTCAGCACAAAGTCATAAACAGCATCTTCTGATGCAACCTGGAGATCATCACTAGATAATATTGCCTCTACTCCGGCTAGGGGCAAGTTCATAACCTCTTCCTGGAACCTGGTCATATACATGATGTATAATTATTAGCATTTAGCATTAAAAAAGAAATATGATATTGAGATGAAGCCAATGAAGAACTACAAAAGAAACATGTGTTTTTTCTAAAGAATGGAAAGTTAGAATCAGTAAAGTAAAAGAGAAATAGATGTTTCCTGAAAGACTTTTTGTCATGGAATCCAACAATAGAGTTCTCCAAAATGTGTATAACTATGAAGTTGACTATTCAAAAGTAACAGCCGTCCACAAAAAGAAAAGAGTTCCAACAATACACACACAAATACACAGTTTAATAAATGTTCCCCCCTCCACCCACACACATCTCTCTAGTCCCTGACAAGTCAATAGAAAGAACTTCCTAAAAGAGAAAAGGAAGTACTGTATAGGAATTGCTATAAGAGAAAAAACATATTAGAGTTTGCAGTGCTTGAATCTAAGCTAATGCAATTGAAATTAAATAAAAAAAACAAACACTTACTTGGTTATATCCTTGTATCGGCTAGCAAGATACTGTTTTGCCGCATCAGTTAGTGGTTGAACTGCATCAGCCATTAAGACACTAGATGGCAGCTCCAGGTAAAGCAATGCAGATTCAGGTGTCATTTGCATATTTCGCAACAACCGACTACAATATCTCATGCATGAAGCAACTTCAAATTTATCGGCAGCCATCAAAACATCCAGCAAACCAGGTGCTGTCTTAATGCTCAATGTGTTACTGTACATAAAGTTTAGTAGCTCCATGAGAGCAGCTTCTTCTGTAACATGCAAAAGAAGTATACCACGTTTAGGTGACTATTTGAGGGCAAAATAAATGATAAGGCAAAAAGTATAAAAAATTCACATCAATGTTTATACCAGAGGCATTAATTCTGAGGGTGACATGTCTCAGTTCCGATTCCCTCATCCCATTCGAAAAAAGCTGCAAAAGGTAAATAAACACTGCTAAGAAAACATATTTTTGGCAGAACTATACAATGTACAATATAAAGATATAGAGAAGTTGGTCTACCTTATAGAAGAACGGGCTTTTAGCAGCCAAGATCGGAGAACTGATATGTAGGGTTTTAACTCTAACAACTGCAGGTTCAGAGTAATCCATGCCCAGGTTGGGTTCATCATTGTCATTTACAGCCTCATCACCTATGTTAACATTTTCAAAATCAGACGTGTTCACATTTTCAAAATCAGACATGTCATGAACAGCCTCATCACCTAAGTCATTTACAGCCTCATCACCTAAGTCATTTACAGCCTCATCACCTAGGTTAACATTTTCAAAATCAGACGTGTTCATAGAGTAATACTGATAGCTTCATACTCAACCAAAGAAAACATTTTCCCACTTACAAGCAAAGGACAATATCATGCTTTCTGTAACATAATAAATTCCTTAGTAAATTATACCCTTATTTCATATATTGATAGTGATGATCTTCAAAATCATGGCATTTCATTGAGAAAATGTAGTGTTTCCAACCCCACTATAAAACAAGAACTTACTATGCAGCAATGCAATGGAAGATACAAACAAAGGGGCAGAAAATATATAAACAAAGGGGCAATAGGGGAGAGAACAAGTAAGAATCTCTTAAACCTAACAAGTAATAACTCAAGTATTGCGCAATTAAGATAATACCAGAAGGGGATTCTTCAACCATTGCAACAACTTCTTCCTCCTGATTTTCAGAAGCCACACAATCATCCATGTCAGGTTGGTTCCCATTCAAAATCTGCTCATCCGGCAGATCCCCAACTGCAAACAGAAGACCATATAATATCAGGTTACAACGCTGCATAATGAGAAAATAAACAAACCAACACAAACATTATCCAACATACACAAAAATATCACATAATACCCAAACATCCATCCATTAAAAGAACCAAGCTTTTTTCTGCAACTTTGGACCCAGTAATAATCACTTTCAAATTTCTACTTACGCAATACATTTCCCCAAAAAACCCAAAAATCACACCACTCTCCAGATTTATATTTACATTTGGTAGCATCCCATTAACAGAAAACATACCCAAATTTGTGTTTTCCCTTCCAACCAATTTTTTCTTCAAATAGTGATTTTTTTCTTTTCTAAAAACATCTACAAATCTAAAACCAACCTATTTTCATTTTCATCACTGAATAACCTAGAAACCGTAACAAAAAAATCCAAAGAAAAAAAAAAAAAAAAACAAAATACACAAATTTCTGTTTTCCCTTCCAAGTTCCCACCCATATTTCTTCCCTAAAAATCATTACAAATCTACAACCAAACCCTTTTCGTTTTCATCACTAAAGAACCTAAAAGATATACCCACAATTAAAGATAAATAAATCCATCAAAATAAACCCATAATAAAAAATAAAAAAAATAAACATTTTTTCGTCAAATTAAACAAACCCATGAACAAAAAAATTCAATTTTTCATCAAAATAAACAAACCCATAATGACAAAATCCAATTTTTCAACAAAAATAAACCAACCCATAACAAAAAAAAAATCAAATTTTCAACAAAAATGAAAACCTAGATTGAAGAATACCGTTTTCTTTCTTGATATCTTCACGTCTCCTCTTCCGATGCCTCGCCCAATCAGCAATAGAGGTACAATTTTCAGAATCAGGTTGAGGATCAACTGGATCGGCCATGATTTCAATCCTCAAAACCCTATCAGAAAAATTACTGTCATTGAAAGCAAATCCGAAATCGGCGTCGGAGCTAGAACCACCGTGAGCCCATTCGGATTCCATCACCGTGACCGGATCAAACAGATCGGAATTCAAATCCTTCATGAATGAATAAATTAAAGAAAGGGATTTTTGAGACAGAGAAGAGGAAACGGAAAAAACCCTAAGATAAGGTTGGAAATTGAAACGAAGTGGGTTTAATATAGAAGATTGTGAAAAATGAAAAAACCGTTGTAATAACACGAATTTGTTTCAATATATGTTTGAAGAAATGAAAAAATGTGTTTAACTCTCTCTCCTAAATATATATTCTTCTGGTTCATTGCCAACACAATTTTGTGTATTTATTTTTTCTTATCAGTTCCATTAAATATGTTTTTACTCTTTTTTTTTTACTAAGGTTTTTACTCCTACTATAAGACATTTTAAAAGATTTGTTTGTCCTAGATCTTCATATTTATTATTCTTTTCTATTTTCATTTTAAGTATTGAACATAACAACATCTTTTAAAATAAAATAAAAAACATAACAACACAACATTAGACAAAACAACATTCGATAATTTTTTAATATTGAATGATTTTGGTGCGCTTGCATTTGGATTATTTGGAAGGACAAAAACAACATAATTTTTACAGATAAACCAGCTTATACTCTTCAGCTTATTGATAGTGATAAGCTCCACTCGTTTTGGTGTTTAAAGACAAAGATTTCTAACTTGTCATATGATTATCACGTGTGGTGGCTTAACTCTTTTGTTGTGTATGGGCATAGGTTAACTCTGGTGTTTCTTTTCCTTTTGCACTCTGTTTCTGTTGTAATATTTTTGTGATAGTTTGGTTTTCCTTTAACATTCCTTGTGTTTGGGAAGTTTAATATAATTCATTTTTAGTTTCTTCAAAAAAAATATATTGAACAACTTTTGATCTAATAAGATTTTTTATGGACAAAAGACTAATTTAGTAATTTAAACAACTTGCACATAGGGCAAAAAGTTGTATTGCGGTTTAGTGAGGGACAAGAATTTTAGTTTTTGTCATGTCTCAAAAACAGTTATACAAATCAAACATTGTACAACTAGAGTTGTCTTGTCTTGTACTTCATTTTTCAGCAGATCAAACGTATCATAAGTCTCTATGCAATATAATAAGTGAATTTATTTATTTATTTTCTTCAAATACATTGTTTATTTATGTCCCTAAATACTGCTAATCTTTTTCGGATGTAAAAAATATACGCATTAAATTTATTGGTCGTCTTTTTAATATATTTGAAAAAGGTCGAGGTTGCATATAATAAAAGACAAGGGTCCACGAGTTCTAGCTTAACTGATAAAATTGTCAAATTTGTTAGGACAAACGTCGTGATCATGGTTCAATTCCGGTCCCATCTACTTCTGAGTATGAGTTTCAATAGTTATTTGTTATTTTGTTTATCTACCAACAAAAAAAAAAAGAGAGAGGGAATAATAAATAAGTACTAAAGGTAAAAGGCCAATCATTTTTAAATTTTTGGCTTAAATTTACTTTTGGTCCTTCTATTTTTTTTGGGAAGCATGGATTGGGACCTTGATATCAACGACCTATTTTCTGTAAAATAAGCTTATGAGTTGATATCTAATTTTAAAGTTGTGGCAGATTAGTCTTAAGTTAGTTGGAACAATTTGGTTGTTGAAGATTTTATTATTTGTGAGGAGATTACTAAATGATTGGATTCCAACAAAAAATAATTTGATCCACAGAGGGGTACAAAATATAACATCGCCTTTGTGTGTATGATGTAATTTGAATTAAATATCCAAACATTTATTTGTTTGTTGTCATGTTGCTGGTAAGTTATGGTTGGATGTTCTATCTTGTTTAGGTATCAACATAAGTTGACAAACGAGAGTTTTTGTCACATAACACAATTTATAAGTTTGGTGTATCATGGAAAGCAAGTAAAGGAACATATTCAATTGATTTCATTAGTGTGTATGTGGACAATTTAGAAGCACCTTAACCATATAATTTTCGGTAATCAGGATTCAGGAATGCATAACGAGTTCCATCCTCGACATGGTTAAGCTATTGGTATGTCATGAATTAAGTTTAAAGTTAAGGGGTTTTCTTATGATTATCATCAACAAAGCATTCAACCACCCATATGTTTATGAGAGGGTTTAGCGGCTAATTGATTTTTTTTTTTTCACTTTGGTTTGACATTGTTTTTTTCCTGTAATCTTTGACTTTTGTACATTTTCGATCATCTTTTGGCATTTTCAAAAGAAAATTGCAATTTTGGTCTCCGTTTAGTGTCTTAATTTCCATTTTTTAGCATTATATGATGTGAATTAAGAGACGTTGAAAGAGTTTCATGAAAAGTTTATGAGTTCTATCATAAAAAACTAACATATGACATAGTTAACATCTATCTGTAATGCACAAGTTACTATTACAGTAATGTCGGTAAAAAAAATTATATACATTAATTACATAATCAATTACAAAAATTGTTCTTTCAAAAAAAAAACTAAAAAAATTGCTAAAAAGAATCTTTTAAGGATTTGATGGAGTATTTTGTAATCTCCAATTTCTTTTTATTTTTGACGAATTCAAAATTTTAATTAATTTGTCAACCTATATTTCGATTGAAAATTAAAATAAAAATTCATATTTTTACCAAAAAAAAATACTAATTAAAAGTCATATTGGACTTCCCCTAAAAAAATAGTCATATTGAACTGGTCAGTTGTGTGGAGGCCGCGCGTCCTCGTGAATATAGAAAATTGGAAAATTCTAGGACCACGTGGTTGGTAATGTTACCTCTATTTTACTTACTACTATTGCCAAGATAGAGAGATTTTGGAAGTTCACATTAGTGTGTATGCTTTTTTAAGACAAGTGTGTATAAACTCTTTTGTTGATAGAATCAAGTGTGTGTGCTTTTTTATGGAATAGAAAGTGTGTATACTTTAAACATAGGAATAAGAACGATATTAGTGGATAGGATTTCTTAAAAAAAATAATCTAGTGATGTTTAAGTATGACCATATATATACATTTCTGATATATGCTTGGAACTTTACATGATTTAAAGAATGTGATGTGAAAGAAAAAATAAAAGAATGTTCGGAACTCTTGTATTGTTAGGAGATACGATATTACACAATCAACCATCTTTAAATATGCATTGATTGACGAATACACCTTCATCATCTCCGACTTTAGTTCCCAAGTAGCTTCACCATCAGGTGAATCTCCCATTCAACCATGGCTATTGGAATTTTATTACCCCTCAAGGATTTGGCATTTGGATCAACTATACGGCGACTCGGACGGATAAGTCAAGTCTGACTTCAAATCTATGGTTTCCAATTCCACTGCCTGAAAAGGATCTGGTATGAATTTTCTCAACTGGGAGACATGGACTAATACATCTGAGTATCTTAAATGGTCAAATATACCTCGGGCTGAGTTTCTATATCCTGAATACTCATCGTAACCCCAACTTAAGTGTACCCTTAGGATGACATGATTGTCTTTGCTAATACTCTAAGGGTCTCCTCCTTTTATCGCATAACTCTTTTGTTGACTTTGTGTCGTTCTCATCTTTTCTTGGTTAGATTTACCCTTCAAAGCGGTCTCCTGGATAATATATGGTCTCAATAACCCTTATCTCCGACTTCTATCCAACATAAAGGAGTCCTACACTTTCGTCCATACAACACTTCATATAGAGCCCTTCTTATGCTGAAATGATAACTATTGTCGTTGGCAAACTCAGCCACATGTAAATGATTACTCCAGTTTCCTTCGTCTTCCATAATACAAGCACGAAGCATATCCTCTAAAGTTTGAAGGGTCCTCTCTGTCTAACTGTCTATTTGAGGATGATGGGACGTACTCATCTTGAGTTGGGCTCCTAAAGCCCTTTGAAATGCTTTATGAAATTGGGAAGTAAAGATGAGACCCATATCTAATACAATAATCACTATACTCCCATGACACTTAACAATATATGAGATGAACAGTTCTACATACTGCCTTATAGGTAGATTTAACTAGTAGGAAATTAGCATATTTGATTAAGCGATCCACAATCATCCAAATCGAATCATGACCTCTTTGTGTACGAGGTAATTCACCTACAAGGTCCATGGATATCTGTTCCCCTTTCCATTGTGGAATCTCTAAAGGTTCAAGTAATCCTGGAGGTCTCTAGTGCTCAATCTCAACTTGCTGGCAAACTATTCACTTCACAACAAACTCAACAATTTTTGTTTTCCTTCCGGGATACCAAAAGTCTTTGTTCAAATCATGATACATTTTGGTCGCACCGGGGCGAATAGAAAAATTACTCTTATGAGCCTCTTCTAGAACTAATCTCTTTGATTCCGCGTCATTGGAACACACATATCCTGCCTTCAAATAATATTGCTACATCTGGTGCTAGAGTAAATTCAGGTTACCTCATTCTCCTTTTAAGATCCAAATCCAATCCTGAGCGCGTGCAATCCTTGATCGTAAATCACATGTGATTTTCCAACTTATGCACAAGAATTCCACTCTCTACATAAGTCGATGAACTTAGAAGAGGTCTAAATGTCTACATAGTTGCGTTACAATATTAAGAGGTAAAAAAAACCGAATTTGGATTTTAAAGAAGATGTTGGTTCTCAATTAAGGTTTAGGAAAACGTATATGTTGGTTTTCAAATAAGGTTTAGGAAAATGTATATATTTTATTAAATGGAATGTAATCGAGGTTAGAATATCTTAAAAAAAACCTCTAAAAAAGGACATATATTTCCAACAAAAAAATGAAAGATCGATCTTAATTTTTTATAAAAAAATTTTTTTTTTTTTTTTTTTATGTTAATCCCCCGTTCACTCCAATTAGAAAATATCTTGATGGGAATTTCTTAGTAAAATATGTTGTGTTTATACATAGTGGTTTTCTTTCAATAAAATCATAAGTTGATGAAATTAGAAGAGGCCCTGATGTCTAGACAGGTTGGTTACAATATATTTTTTTTGACAAAAGGTTTGTTACGTACAATACAAATTGTAGTAAAAACCTGATTTAGACATTAAATAAGATAATGGTGCTCAATTTCAACACACATATTTTGTACTAAATTGATTGTAATCGCAGTTTAGAATATTTCTAAAAACCTCTCAAAAAATAATATGTAATTTTTTTTTTGAAAGGTGCCTCTTAATTTATTATATAAAAGTAACATTTTAATTTTTTTTTTTTATGTTAACCCTCCGGTTCACTACAATTAGAAAAGATCAACTGCTCTCAAGAAAATTTGATTACACATGCTTCAATAAAATTATATTATAATATCACTTTATGATTTTTTTTCAAAATTATCTTAGAGAAAATATAATTTGATTTGTTACACAAGTTTGATTGCGACGTTGTAAACATAATAAATCTTTATAATAAAATAGAAAAAAAAATCTTATTGCCACAAAAAATATAATAATATACAATATATATTTCCATAAAAAAAATATACAATACATATACACTTCCTAAAGAAATTTACACACAAACGTACAACTCTTGAGAATTAACAATGATACTTAGGCTATACTAGAAGTATTTGGAATAATTTCTTCCTCGCAACACAATTCATCACACTTTAGAAGTGTTTGGAATAATTTCTTCATGGCAACACAATTCATCACACAAGCAAAGATTAGTTTGTATTCATTCGGTGTGTTGCAAAATTCTTTCTCCAAAAGAGACATGGAAATTGGCCTCACCTGTAAAATAAAATAATACAAATGGTTTAATGAAGAAAAACTCTACAACCAAATATAGTCATGTATATAATTATAATTATAAACTGAAAAATAAAATAAAAGTTTGAAAGGAAGAAGAACGGTATGAATTTAATTTGTGCATAGGTTTGAGAATGCTCCATCTACATGGAGCTCCCTTCAATCCAATACGAAAAGATCAAGGTATTCTCATCTCCCAATTCATGCAAACCTTTGACCTTTGAACTTTAAGAATATTGTTACAAAGTCAGAGGTATTCATGAACTAGCAGCAGAGGTCTACCATCATCTCCTTTTAGAATTGGATTTTAGGGAACTCCATCCAAATTGACCATTATACTAACAAACTAGCAATTACTTTGTGATATGTATATATAAAAGAGAGAAAGCAAGGATTGGAATAACCATCGTTGAGAGGCCAAAGTTTATATAGGCTTAAAAATAAAACTTTAACCAAATTTGAACCATTAGATATAATACATAAATATGTTCAAAAATATAAAATAAGACATTGATCTAAAATATATTTTTTTTGGTAGTGATAAATATGTTTTATATAAGAAGAAAATATTTTGACGGAAATTTATTAGGAAAATATTGTGTTTATATTCAGTTTTTTTTAAAAAAAAATAAATACATAAGTTGATGAACTTAGAAGAGGTCCAAATGTCTACATAGTTGGGTTACAATATTTGGAGGTTCAGTAAACCGAATTCGGATTTAAAAGAAGATGTTGGTTCTCAATTAAGAATATCTCCTAAATATAATTATACACAAACGTACAACTCTTAAGAATTGACAATGATACGTAGGCTATATTAGAAATGTTCGGAATAATTTCTTCATGATAACACAATTAATCACACAACAAAAGACTAATTAATATTCATTCGTTGTGTTGTAAAATATTTTTTCCAAAAGAGACATGGAAGTTAACGGACTGAGATTTCCTGCTGTAAAAAACCTGCTGTAAAAAAGAACGTTGTTTTGCTCCAACCGTTAATTATAGATTGAACCGTTTAAATTAAATCCGTTGTTGAATCATCCTAAACAATCTCAACCATATGATTAAAATATGATGGTCCTGAATTGTTACAATGTCGTTACAATGTCCTGCTGTAAAAGCAGGAAATCCAGATCCGAAGTTAACCTCACGTGTAAAAGAAAACTACATATTGTTTAAAAAAGAAAAACTCTACGACCAAACAATGAGAATGGTCGTTACTATTTAAAACTTACAAACGATATTTCCTTCCATATAGTTTCACTTCAAATTTCAAAAAACTTGAATCAACTATCTTTGCGGGCCTCGTTGATTTTCCTTCAGCAATCTGCTACATGTGATTTTTTCTGTACAAACATACACATAAATTATTTATAAGTGAGACAGATCAATAAGAAATATATACTAGAGTTTATGACCAAAAAAATATTCAACCATGACACAGCAATCATAAGACAATAATCTATAAATTAAAATGAGTTTTTAGTTAAGAAAGACCAATTTTGGAGCTCCCTTCACTCCAATACAAAAAGATCAAGGCAACCCTATCTCCAAATTCATGCAAACCCATGACTTTGGCAAGTTTCCAATGTGCAAAGTCAAAGGTAACCATGAACAAGCAGCAAGGGTAAACTATCACCTCCTTTTAGACTTGGAGTGCGGAGAGCCCCAAATTGGGTTTATATATTAATACCCAAATTAAGCCATATAGATTAATTGTATAGAATATAAACTAAAAGAAACTACATAACTATAGTAGTTCCTAAAGAAGAGCTAGCTAGAGAAGAGAGTGTGTTGATTGAAAACATACAAAACATTGGCTTTATATAGGCCAAGCAAGACCTTGGTTTGATGTATAATCTCCCCCATTAAATTTGACCCGAATATTTTTTATTTATTAGAAAATCTCAAAATATGGATCTTGATGTTTGAGGATTGGTGAAACGGTGTATTGATTTTAACATAATTGAGGATCTTTTGCTTTAATTGTCTTATTGGAATCCACAGTTGATTAGTGTGCAATGATGCATAACTTAATTACTTAATTAATGGTAGCTTGCGTGGCTTATAATATAATATTGAGTGTTGATGACATATACTATAAAATAACAAAACCATACTCCGTTGCCAATTATGAGCAAAATTAATTTTTAGGTTTATTCAATTAATAATGTACATTATTAATTGAGTGAACCTATATAGTTAAATTTGCTTATAATTTATAACGGATGGAGTATATATAATTATAGGAAATGCTAACTTATGTCCTTAAAGCACATGTTAAGAATTTCATCAATATAAATTATGTATTGGAAATTGTGTTAATTTATTGTTCAACATGTTAATGCTAACAACTGTTTTTATAATACCTTTTAAAAAGTTTAAAATGAAAATTTTGTTTTGAGAATTTTGTATTCAACACGGCAAAACATTAAAAATTAATTTTTTACATAAAATTTATCGTTTGTTTATTTTTAATCCTTAATGAATGTTATGCAAGTGCTAGACCTTATACAAAAAAGAGAGAAATTTTTTCACATAACGAGATCTTAATTCTTAAGAATAGAATGACAATGAAAAGACTAAAGATTTTTTTTTCTTTTTTCACAACGATCGTTGGATTAGATTTCCAGTTCAATTTGGTGAGGTGATCGTCAACGTGTTTTATGTTATTCACTTAAATGCTATGAATTTATTTGCAAATATCATGTTGAATTTGTGTTTGTTTCTATATTCTCTAAAAAAAATTGAACGAATTGATAACATGATCAAAGAGATTAGGGAGAGTTTGCCGCTTATTTAAGTCTCACAAAGCTCAAAAAATTAATCTCCGCAGTTGTACACGTGAAGGACACCCAATTTACAACAAAAAAAGAGATGAAGAACCATTTCATATGAGGAATTAGAAATAAACTTGACACTTTAGAGCTTGTTACAAAGGAAAAATCTTTAATTGATTTGATAAAAAAATAATAATAAATGAATACATGAAATGCTCTCTGATAACAAACTCTAACTAACTATCTTATTTTCGAAAATATAGTTTATTTTAGTAAAAAAAACTGTATCAATTACTTTTTTTAGGAAATGTATAAGTTACTTAGTCAAGATATGACTTTTTGAGTTGAAGTAACAGTTCGGGAAGAATTGATCTTCAATATTGAGTCAAGATATGACTTTTTAATTTGAAGTAACAGTTGGGGAAGAATTGATTTTTTTTTTGTTTTTTGAGAAAAGTTGGGGAAGAATTGATCTTCAATATTTGATTTAATTTTGGACGCCCAAATCAATTCTGAGAAAAGAAAAAACAAGGTTAACAGCATTTTAAATTACCAGCCTCTTGTGTTCAGTAAAAAATACTTTGATCATGTGGTTATGAGTTCATTCACTAAACAACTCATATGAAACATGACGTGTTTAAAGATCTCCATTGATAACTTTCGGCTGAAAGATACATTGGACATTTCGTCTAGGTGTCTAAAGTGGATTATGATGAATCCAAGAATTCCTAATTTTTGTGTGGAATAAAATCAATTTCGGATTATTCATAAGTTCTAACTCAATCGATAAAAATGTCAAAATTGATAGGTCGGATGTTGTGACAAGGTTTGAACCCTATCCCCGCTTGTGTGTGTGGTTTAATGATCATTTGTCATTTTATCTATCTACCAGAAAAAATACAATTTTGGATTTGAGGTTTACGGTCTTTATATTTATGGGAAATACTAACTTGTACCTTAAGACACAAGTTAATGAGTCAAAAATATAAATAATTTGTTATAATCAATGCATTTCAATTTAATTTTTTACAAGGTTAAATTGGACAAAGAAGTCAATGATGTCTCGCATTCAAACTAGATGGGTGTCAGGGATCAATTCACCAATATAGATGTAATATTTCTACTTTTTTTGTTGTCATGTAGAGATGTTTGTAGATAACTTTTAACCTACAGTACAACCTAGTTTTCTAGTGAGAGAAACTCCAACTTCTCTCTAAACTTTCTTTCTCCTTCATTCATCGAGGAGGAGTGGTTTTAGGTCATTTTTTGACCTATAATCACCACTCTACATCTTTTTTTCCATTTTCTTACAATCTAAATAAGTGGTTTTCACATAAATCAAGTTTTTCCTTTTGTTTTTTGTGATTTCGTCGTCTAAGTGCGGCATTCTGTTGTTCGTCGTCTTGTGCGGCGTTTGATTTCGCGTCTTGTCGCGGTGTTCGGTTAGTTCCTATTGAAAGATCGACATCAGCCAATTACAAATTCAATCAATGATTTGGGCGTCAACGTTGCAGATCTGGAAGCATGAGTATTTCAGTGACTTAGATTTTATCATATTATTTGTGCTGTTGTATGCTATTAACTTGGATGTTGTGAGTTTGTCCGCAGATTCATCCTTTACGTTTTTAACGATGTTTGTATCTGATGTACTCTATCAATTTGAATGAATGAATATCGTTTTGTTTTTGTCAAAAATAAAAAATGTAGAGATGTTTGTAGTTTTTCTTTTATTTAGGCTTTAGCATCCCTTTAAAAAAAACTAATTTATTGGAAACTCCATCATGCATGGCACGATTCAATTCACTATTTTATTGCAAAGATGAAGCTTATGAATGACACAAAGACAAACTAATTTCACACTCAGTCAGCATTAGCAACAACTCCCATCCTAATCCCCAGGCCTTTTGAGGAGCCATTTGAATATTATTCTTAAATTAAGTTAGCAAGTGGTGATAGCCATTTAGAAAAAGCAAAGTTTATTTAACCTTTATTTGTCACATCTCCACCAAGGAAAAAAACCTACCTTTGCTATAGTATAAGAAGAGCAGGCGTGGATCTCACTTCTCAATCAACCAAACCATGACAGCATTTATCACATTTCAAGAGTGTATAGCATATACTAATTGACTCATCAATAAATCATAGATTTTCATGGGTTAGACGACTAGAAAAAAGGTCCATTCAATTTCAATATAAACAGTGAGTCATACAGCTAAGAAACATATACCCGTATAAGAACTTTCATTCTCTCGAGTCTCTCCAACATAAGACTAATGCCCTGTTTGGATTGAATCGAGCGCTTAAAGAGTTAAAGTATAAACACTTAATCTATGAAGATCACACAGACACCAAGACTATACTGACACGTCTACATTCATAATAGTTAGAAAAAACAAATTAACTGAATATAATTATGTGCCAGTATCAGACACCGACATGTGCTAGAACTTAGACATTGAACACACCTTCAATCAGAAATGTCGATGCTATATAGACGCTTGTCATATAAGTGCGTATGTTTAACCTATTTTTATAACATAAAATAAAATTATTTTCATTAGCAATCTTAAAGAGCTTATGGAAATAAACGGAAAATAGTTTATATACATGTCATACATTGTTTCCATAAGCTCTATCAAACAAGCTTACTAGTACTGCCACTAAATAAACTCAAATAAGTTAATCCAAACACAACCGGAAATGGGTGCTGAAACTGATGGAGACTGGCGAATCAGATAATGATCTTCATCATTCTCAATCTAATACATGTTTTTAAAGCATTAGGAAATGGGTTTACTAGTCTCAAATGATCTTCTTTAAACCAAACTATAGACATGCCATTTTTAGATAAACCAATCAAATAAATTTAAATGCACAATACCATCTACTTTTCAGGAAAAACAATGAGAAACTGCAACAGCAAAATTTTCTGCTTTAATTGATGAGATCGAGTCAAACACCAACAGATAAGTAGATATATAGTACATCTCATATAGAATGAGCAACTGTAAAAAAATTAATTATATAGCTCTGTAGTATTTTTCAAATGTTTTAATAAATTTCAGTATCCATGAATTACCATCTTTAATCAGCAAGTTGAAACACAAATCCAAAAACAATGAAGAAAACTGCCAGAAACTTGACACAATTGTCAATAGTAGCTGTTTGATTCCATTGAAAACAGCAAACTATGGAGCAATTTCAAGTCTCGGCTCAAAGCAAAAACCAGTGAAAAGCTGTAGAGGAAACCTCTTTGTTACCGGACATTTATGTGACCATTTCCATTGTTTAATGTTCATGTCAAATGTGAGGAGTGCAGGAGAACCATAACTTTGAATATATATTAGATCATCAATGCCACTGCTAGCAAAAACATCATCAAACTCTCCAAAGCCTTGGAAGTATTTGTTAGGCATTCGGACGATCTCTTCCCACCTCCTATCATGAAGAACCCAGATACCGATTCCTTTGATTATGCCCGGTCGATCAGGTTTGCCGATTCCTCCAACCATTACAAGCTCCTCCTTCATATTCATTAGGCGGGCACATGTCAGAGAACATGGTACAGGAATAGAGCTCAAGCTAGCTTGAGAAAATCGGTTGGAGATATTATATGCGATTAACGCGTGACGGTTTTCTAGTGGAACGCCTCCGGTATAGTAAACTACAAAGTACAGCACACCATTGCATATCACACTCTCATCACCGCCTCTCCACCCGGTCAAAACCTCGGTTAGTGGCGTCACCCATGCCTCCTCCTTCGAATTGTATACATGAATTGAGATATCCCACTGAAAAAAGTTTCCAGGGACTTGCTTTGATTTCACAATTGCCACGGTATAACCATGTGATTCCTTGTCGACTGAAATTGCTAATGCACCGTAATCAGAATTCATCCCTGGAGGTTTTTCAAGCTTCTTGCAAGTTTTAGTAATAGGGTTGCACATGCATAGTTCGGTTCTGCTTTCATTGTCCATGAAGCTGCTGCCATTGTCCATGAAGCAAACTAAGCCATATGATGAAGAAACGAACCAATTAGAAGTTCCGATGAAGGGGAGTTCAATGCAAGGCCATTTTCGAAGGTTAGGATCATAAGCATGACCAGATGGTTCATCAGAGCTGGTGAACATAAAATACCAAGGTTTCTGAGGTAGCAAATGTGAAGGGTTTGATAAAAACCTTTCAAATATCGTGTGCCATCTTTTACACACGCAGCTTGCTCGGAAAATGCTTACAATGGGAAGATAGGACAGGATACGCTCCAATAAATCATCAGGCAAAATTATGTCCACAGAAACAGCACTCACATCTTTATCAATTTCCTCACCAAGATCCAAATCAAAGTCCTCAGTCTCCTTCTGCATGACATCATCATCATAGTGGCTGATCCATGCTATTTCTCCAGCCATACTACAGTCGAAAGCAGAGGCCTAAGGAATATATTTAAGAACAATCAGCTAATTGTTAAAACAAAATAATAAAGAAAACCAAAGATTTTAGCACCCGGATATATACTAGACCATGGAATTTCACCTATACAGAGTGAAGCACCACTCGACACAATAAAAAGAACAATTTCAACCGCGCAACAAATAATACCATCAAAAGAACTTAAATAATACCAAATGCACACACAACAGAAAACTCTTCTGATCATGGTAAATGTACAAAGGGTGAATTTGACAAAATAAAGCAAGTGCCAAGGGCACACCCATCAGATTTTACCGTGATAAGTAGACTCACACAAAAAAGGCCATCTCCTCTTAAAATGAAAACTATACAAAATCTGAACCTGACAAGGGGGCCACATAAAGGGATAATGAGAACTTATAGTGATTACATATCTTCCAGTGTTGTCAATCGTGGAACGACAAAATAGCAATTAGTTTAAATTCCACTATGCTACAAAAGCGCTATGGCAACCATTTGACAACACTTTGAACTAAATAGTGACGTAATAGTGATTTGTATAAAATTCTACTATGCTAATGGCGCAATAGCGCCTATTTGACAACACTACTTTTATGTATCTTACAAGTCTACATGATAAGGAAAATAATACTATAGCTCTTACTACATCAGAAAATTTGGTCTAGTCCCTGAGTTCCTAGGTCAGATAACAAACTGATTTCGTATTAGCAATCAAAGACAAGTCCTGCACGCGAAAGAACCTAAAAATGGTTTTGATGTTTTGAAACATTGATATGTACTAGTAGTAGCACTAACAAAAAGCCAGGTAAAACAATACAGTGCACATGTACGAATTTCCAGTGAGTTTAGCAAAATCGCTGTAAACCACAACTCAAATACCCACCATAATTCCATACATAAACATACAATATTGAAAAACATAAAAACACAAATCTCACATTCATCATATGAAAGTATTTAACAAACAAAAGTTATTCTTACAAATTCACATGTGTATCACATTATGTTCAGCACAAAGCACAATTAAAAACCATCCCAACAACTCATAACACTACAATTGTCTGATTCATTTCAAGCAATTAATATGGTATTAAAATCCAAATTTTATAGTGGAAAAAAAAAACATTTTTCCACAACAAATTGTAAAACTTCCCTCTTGAATTGATTAAATACCTACAAATCAAATATCAAATCTTGAAATTATTAATAATCAGCAGAAAAAACAATCTCCTACAGAAATCAAATTCCAAAAAAAAAAAAAATACAGATCAATGAACACAGAGGAACACCAACAAATATTAAAAAAACAACCTTAAAAAAGGCAGAAAAAAAACATTTTTAGGATTGAAAGATGAAACCCATGATTAAAAAAGAAGAACCTTAAAGAAAGTAGATACCTTTGTTTGAAAGAGTGAGAGCAGTAGTGTCAGTGTGAAAAAGGGTGCGAATTCATTGAAGAAGAAGGAAACCCTAAAAGCTTAAACAATGAAATGGGTTGTTCTAGATTTGGTTGAGAAACGAGGAAAAGCAATCACACTAAATAGAGAAAGAGAGAGAAACAAAGACAGAGTTGTTTTTTTATGCGACAAAAACGAGATGAAGTGAGTGCGGTTTTATTTGGCTTTCGGAAGTGCATGAACTTAGATCTCAATTTAGTTAAGGGAATGTTTGGTTCTCCTTGATAAAAAATCATTTTGAATTAAGGGTTAATAGGTCTTTACCCCCTGTAATATAGGTCATTTCTAGTTTTCCCCTGTAAAATATTTTTTTTTTGATTCACCCCCTGTAAAATGTTTTTGTTTTGATTTACCCCCTAATAAGCCAAACAAAAACCAATTTTATTTTTTTTTTTCAAGAATTTTTCGTTTTTGTTTAGCCTATTAGGGAGGTAAATTAAAACAAAAATATTTTACAGGGGGTAAATCAAAAAAAATATTTTACAGTGGGGAAAACTGAAAATGACTTATATTACAGGGGGTAAAGACCTATTAACCCTTGAATTAATTTATTATATAAACCATTATTTACACTTGAATAGAAGGCAAACAGACAACAAGCTGCGCCGCTAGAACTTTTTGGATGGCACAACCAATCCTCGTGAACACAACATTCATGGACCTAGGAGACATGACATTGCTATGCATAACCTTTTGAACTCTATGTAAAAGGTCAACAGCCTCTGGTGCTAGGAAATCGAAAGTGTCAAAAGCAAATGGTATAAAAGTATGTTGATTGTCAGAACACGTTTTCTCATGTTTGGCCACTTTGCTTGACGCAACTTTTAGGGTTGCCTGTCCTACGGTAAAAGGTCCGACACCTAATCCCACAAGTGGTGAAACCCCAGTCAAGTCTACACAGACATGTTTTCCACCTACCCATCCGTACACCATAACGTCTGCATGCCCGAGTGTTGATCTTTTATCTAGTGGGTCAGTCAGGAAGTTCACAGGCTCCTCCTTCTTCACTGATATCCCTGCCCGTCTGAAAATATCAAAAAGTACATCCCTAACAAAGTCATGTTTGTATTTAAAGCCGGGAAGTTCCTTGCAATGAACGGCATGCTCCCCAAAAGTTTCCAGGCACGTCTTACGACAAACAAGGCATACCTCATCAATAGGAAACAGTGAAATCATAAGACGATATCTAAGGATAGTACGATACTCCACTGGTGACATATGCTGACCTAACCCATCAATCAGGATAGCTAGAAGAAAATCCTAAGCATGTGTTGGTTGCAAACATCCAAAAATTGCCTTTTGTCTCGTGGTCATGTCAAACTTAACTTCCGTATCCTGAATACTTTTACTAAAAAGAGCACTCGCCAAAACATGTTGTGCTTTAGGAGGGACGATGTCTTTGCTAGTAAAACTGCTAACATCAAAATCTGGAATCGCACCACGAAAACCATCCAAAGCATTATCAAAATCCGAATCCATGCCACATAACCCACCGTCTCTCAAAATATGATCTTATAGCACCCAATATTGTGCCCTAGAAGCCACAAAAGCGTACGAAGAAGCCTCTAATGCTGAGTACAAACTCAACCCTCCAAACCTAATAGGTAAAGAGGCCAACCTCCATTGAAGGTCCCTAAAGAAAGGACCTCCACCAGCCACAATGTCCTCAACCGCTTCACACAGCTCTTTATCAAACAACATAGCCGCCTCCTCCATGTGAATCGGTTGGCACGTCCTTAACCTAAGAAAAGTTTGGCAATACCCATGCACGATCGAAGTAGAAGAAGCTCACTCTAAGGATCCCGTAACTGAGGAAGAAGATGCATTAACTCAGCAGCCCTATAAGCTCTCTTCATGGCCAACCCCTCAATAAAACCTTTATCTTGGCTAACAGCCCCTCCGAGCAATTTCACCCCCAACGTCGGCCTCCCAATATCCGCAGGGAACAACCCCCCACGATGCTTATTACCATCACATGAAGGCCAAAAGATCTCAGTCTTACGAATATTCATTTCAAGGCCCAATTCTGGCCCAAAAACCCGAATGATGTCTAAAACTTTACACCTCCTCTGAATCCTCTACAAGAGTCCCATCATCAAGGTACCAAGCATGAAGAAGAAGCTTGCAACTATCTCTAATTTGATGAATAAGAGGGTGCAATACAAGAGCAAAAAGGAGCTGTCCTAATGGGTCGCCTTGTTGCACTCCAGTAGCAGACATAATATGACAATCACCAAGGTATAATCTTGCTGCCTGTCCATAAAGAAATTCAACCATAAAGAAATATATGGGCATCTCAATCTCACCTCACCTAGCAGTGCCGACCTGTCTACCAAGTTGAAAGCATTCGAAAAATCTATTGTAAGCATAGTCAAGGAACCATCTCCATGTCGCAGGTTCAACACCCTGTTGACACTGTGCAAAATGGCCTTTGCCCCACCTGAAACCCCATCACCAAACTGAAAGTCATTGAGATATTTAGCCATATCTTTACCAACTCCTTTCATAGAAACTCTGGATACCAGACGCCTCCAAATAGTACCAACTGCAATAAGGCGTATCCCACCATCAAGCTTTAACAATGGTGTCAAAGGTGCAGAAGCTACAAACTCAAGGGACATCTTCCTCCCAACCATAGGTTAACCACTAAAGTGATAACACATAAGAGATCTCTAGCCACAGCTGAACTTTCTCCACACAATGCATCTAATAGGTCGCAGACCGTCTCTACCACAAGATGTCCCTTTAGGAAACGACTTAATGCATTTGAGAACAGTGTCAACTTCAACCACAAGGGGAGCTTCAAAAAACAAGGTGGTCGGCATAGAGGGAGGTGGCCTGTACGGGTGTTTGACCCCCAAAATTTCCATAGTATCTTCATTATATGGGGCTACTCCAGATGACCCCAACACTTTCACTGCTACTGTGAAGTGTCCATCAGCATCCTTACGAAGGCATTGTTTGATGTTAGGACCCATCTTTTTGTCTTTTTCCTCAAAATTCTCTCCTCCATTACATGTACCAACTTGTCCAGATTCACTCAACACACCACCAACCAACTCAACAAAACCATCAGTTTCTCTCCACTTAGCCAAACAACTCAGGATATGACGTTGTTGCAAGGACTTTCTATTTCCAGACCTACGATCTTGCCTAGTTTGAGGCTTGAACACCTGTAAAGTGCAACAAGGAAGCAACAACAAACGAACCCAAGGGCCTACATAACCTGGATCATCAACCACCTGATAAAGAACATTTTTTAATGCCTGAGAGAATGCAAGACGACAACTATGAGGAATACTCTTCACAGTGAAGATAGGAAGTTGGAGGACTTCATCCAACAACCTTGCATCCAAAACCATCCCTTCCTTTGCAACAATAACAATATAGTCTTTTCTAGATGGTTTTACAATGCAATATGCATAATGTGACTCCCAACCTCCCACATCTCATTAGTAACACGAACCATACCATCGGGATGATGACACTCACGACTCTTAGCATGAAAACTTTTGAATTAATTAATTTTGTAAAATTGATTCCGATAAAAGTGGTTTGAAAGTAAAGTAATTTGTATTTGAATATATTTATGTGACCGTGAGTTGAACAATAAATTTAAGTCTTTCTCTAAAAAAAGGCGAGTCCTTAAAATCAATTTTAAAATAAAAAGGTCCAATTTTTTTAACTTCAAGTAGAATCAATAGAATCAATTTTGAAGACAAAATCAATTCTACTCGAGCTAAATCAAACATGTCAAAATCAATTTTCCATTTCTATAATCAATTTTAGCCCCCTCTAGAAGTGAAACCAAACTATACACAAAGTTTATTATGTGTATCTTTAGTTTTGATTGACAAAAATTGATTTTGAATACATTGATTTTGTAAAGTTGGTTTTGAATAATTTGATTCTGTAAAATTAATTTTGGTTAAAAATGAGTTTATGTTTAAATATATTTACGTAAAAGTGAGTTGAACAACAAATTTGAGTGTTCAAATCAATTCTATACCAATATGTTACGATTTCTAGCTTCAAGTAAACTCAATTCTTGAGGCGAAATCTATTATACTCAAGAACAACTGAAAAATTATGGAATCAATTATTAGTCTCTAAAAGTGAAACCAAACATTTTGCGACAACTTTTGGGACAACCTTCTTCTTTTCTTCTTATTGGTAAAAAACAATATAGAGAAAAAGTAAGAATATAATAAGAGTATAAGAGAGGGTTATCCAAAAGTTATCACAAAATGGTTGTCCAAATAACATTTCTCACGGAAAAAACAAATATTTTTCATAAAAATTGTTAACTTTATTGTTGATATTTTTTGTTAAGAACGAGGGGTTGGACCTAGTAGGTAGTCAATCAACCTTAGACCATTAGTGTATAGTATTTTGGGGATAAAAAGTGAATGAATCAAGGTTAGCCAGAGGTTTCTATACATATGAGATGAGATGAGATGATTAGGGTTTTCTCCTTTATGAATCAATGTCTTTATAAATATTCTTGCTATCTAAGCTTTAATCTATCATTTTGGTTGGTCTACCTTTATCTTTTATTTCATATGCTTACCTTTATTGGTAAGGACGAAAAATGTTTTAGTTGGTGAACTATGATATTGGCTACAGTTATTCTTTCTTTGTCAACCATATCGTCCTTACCACCACTTCGTGATGGTTTGGAAGACAATATGTTGGGTAACAAGGGACCTTCTTGATTATAAATTTGAGGACAATATTATTGACAAATATGTGACGTTTGTGTTGGTCTATGATTGGTGTCAATTGAAATCTTTCCCTATCGTGATGTGATCCTTGTTAGTCTAGAAGGATGTTGGGTGCAGTCTCTAACCATGACTTTAGGAGTGTGAATGTGGAGTTGGACACCCTTCATCTTGTAGCCATGAGGATGAAACATCGGTTTGGATATGGGTTTTTCATAACTGAGGTACTAAAAAAATAACATGTTGAGTTGCAATCCTTGAAGCACACCAATGAAAGCTAACTCAAATCCGAGAAATGAAGATGATGGTAAAACAATTGACAATACTACTCTTTACAAGTAGATGGTAGGAAACATCAAATATGCTTGCAAATCAATGTCATATATATGTCACAATGTAGGTATGGTGAGCATATTCACGCAAAAACCAAAATTGTCAACATGTAAGCGGTGAAGAGCAAACACATAGAGACAAAATTCCACTTCCTTTGCGATCAAGTACTATACACATGCAAGATCACTCTTACTTTTTGTAAGACAAATGATCAAGCGGCAAATGTTCTTACAAAGCCGTTGAAGATAGAAAAGTTCAAAGAATTTGAATTAAGAAATGTTGAAGTATAATTCAAATCAGTTATTGAATGTATATGTAGAGGTTGTTGTGTATGTTGTGAAATAGTTGTTATTCACAAGTTGGTTAAAGTTAGTTGAATTACTTGTTAAGCAAGTACCCAACTATCTAAGTCACTTAGATGACTAACCACTATGGTTAGGTTTGGTTGAGTCAAGTTAATGACTCTTGACATGTATAAGTACATGCACTTAGATGTAATGAAAATAAATCAAGTTGTATATTCAATAAGTACATGCACTTAGATGTAATGAAAATAAATCAAGTTGTATATTCAAAAACCTTAAATGTTTCCTCATACTCTCTCTTTCCCTCCCTTACTCTAGAATATGTGCACTCTCCAACACTTCATCTATCAACCCTTTTTCTTCATACCTTCGTTGAAAAACCTTAGTGTTGTATCATCCACATGTATACTGATTAAAATGTAATGTCACATCTATCTATGTCTTTGCGTCTTATCTATCATTTAGATTGGCTTTCTTTATCTATCATTTGTATTTTATATTTGTTTCACTTATCGACGGAAAATTCCAAGAGAATGAAATAGGAGGGGATTCAGAATTTACGATTAGAGAGAGCAATATTTTATACTATAAATATTATTTAAAAAACCTATCTATGCGTAAATGATAAAATAATGATATAATTATCACTAAGTAAAAAATTAAAGGCTAAAAAAACCATGTCATTTTATATCCCAAATATTAAAGACACGGAAATATTGCGAATTATATTTCCTTAGTGTATTTATATTTTGAAATTGTTGAATACTTATTTTTTTTATTTTCAATACCATCAAATACACCTTCTGGTCGTTATTATAAACAAAAATCTACATTTTTGATTCATTCAATTAACGATGTATATAATTTTTATTATAGACTACATACAACATTTAATAAATGAATATAAAATGTTAATTTTTGCTTTTATTTTTGAGGATGTTAATTTTTGCTTATAATAGTGACCGGAGGGTGTACATATTTTTGAATTTATTTTTTATGATAAAATTGAGTCTCAATTTTTGTATGAAGGGGACTGCATGGAAGTACACTCTCAACAAGAAAAGATATGTAGTGATGCACTCTCAAATGCAAGTAGTTCCAAATGCAGCCCACACTCAACATTATCGTATTTGTAACTAACCACACATCCCAAGGAGAGGGCACAAAATTTAATAGCGCCTCCTCTTATCTTTCATGTTGTTGTCTTTTTCTTGTCTGATTTCATCCCATTTTGCTCATAAACTCATCCATCCTTTTCAAATGTGTCCCATACCGATTCAGCTATATCTAATTTTCGAGAAGAAAAATAAAATGGGATGCTTAATTCTTTTTTAGATATATTCAGTTCATAATCGTCTTATGGGTTAGGTCAACATATGTCACCGGTGAATTATCATATTATCCTTAAATATCGCCTTATGATTCCACTATTTTATATTGGTGAAGTGTGCAGTGTTTGCTGTAAGACGTGTCTGGATGCTTTTGAGGAGCATGCAATTAAGAGGCCGGAGCTTTTATGGTAGGACAATCAACCCCAAAAATCGCGTCAAAGGAAGCGGTCAAACATGAGAAAACGTGTTCTGACAATCAATATGTTTTTATACAATTTGTATTTGACACTTATGACTTCCTAGCACCACCAGAGGCAGTTGACATTCTACATAGAGCTCAAAGGGTCATGCAAAAAAATGCCGTGTTTCAATTTCATGAATATTGTGTCTAAGATGATTGATTTTGCTATCCAAAAAACCCTAACAAAGTAGCTTGTTGTCAACTTGTCTTATGTTCATGTGTAATTAATATATAAAGAAAAGATAAATCAAATTACTCTAAAAATAATGTCAAATTAACTCAAGATGATGTTTGGACAAAAAAAAAAAATTAACGTCAAATATATTTCAAACGTGTAAAATATAGAAGATAAAAAGTAGAAGAGAGATCAAAATATGTCACTAAATGTGTTTGTATTTTGATATTCAAATAACACAATTAATCGGTTAATTGATTAGTTACTCAAAATAAACATTAAATTTCACAAATATAAAATAAACATTCATTGATATTCAAAAAGTTATCATCATAATTTTGTATTGTAGTATCCCCCATTTGCTCTATATAAATGTCTACCAAGTCCTAGTCTCAACTCATTCCATTTTCACTCTAGTAACAAAAGAACAGTGCCATTGCAAAAATGGACCTCGGAACCTATGGCTTTCCCACACCAACAGCCAAGAAGATCATCTCTAACTACGATGCACCAGAAGGAGTTGAAGTTAGGGGAAGATATGATGCAGAGTTTGCAAAAATTTTAACCAAAGATGCTTTGAAATTTGTTTCTGATTTGCAACGTGAGTTCAGAAACCATATAAAGTATGCACTAGAGTGTAGAAAAGAAGCAAAGAGAAGGTACAATGAAGGAGCTCTACCAGGTTTTGATCCAGCTACTAGATACATAAGAGAAGGAGATTGGATGTGTGCACCTGTTCCACCAGCTGTTTCTGATAGGAAAGTTGAGATTACTGGCCCTGTTGAGAGAAAGATGATCATCAATGCTCTTAACTCTGGAGCTAAAGTCTTTATGGTTAGTATTAGTACTATAACATTTACACTCCTATGCAAGTGTTTACTTTTTCTTTGTGGTCAAGTAGCATAGTGGCTAGAAATTCACCTTTTTAAGGTGGATAAGTGGGGTGTCCGAGGTTCAAACCCTGGCTCCTGCATATATTATGCAATATCGCTACTAATTGAGCTAAGATCACGAGACTGTTTTCTTTTTCTTTTAAAGAAAGTTTTTTAAATACTAAAAGTTTGAAATTTGAAGGCTGATTTTGAGGATGCACTTTCTCCAAGCTGGGAGAATCTTATGAAAGGTCAAGTGAACTTGAAGGATGCTGTGGCCGGGACCATAACATTCCATGACAAAGGTAGAAACAAAGTTTACAAGCTGAATGATGAGATAGCAAAGCTTTTTGTGCGACCAAGAGGTTGGCATTTACCTGAAGCTCATATTCTGATTGATGGTGAACCTGCAACCGGTTGTCTTGTTGATTTTGGTCTTTACTTCTACCACAACCACTCAACTTTTCGGCGTTCTCAAGGTGGTGGTTTTGGCCCTTTCTTCTACCTTCCCAAAATGGAGCATTCAAGGTAAAAATCAGAAATTGGTCTGTAGCTAAGTACAATAGATGGCAGGCATAGAACAAAGCTATATATTGGTTGACTATAGTTAAGTTTCATGCTTTAAGCCAAGGCAAAAATCAGAAATCGGTCTAATAGCTATATTTTTTGACACATAGTTTAATTTTTCATTGTTAATACAAGAACCATGTGATTTGATTAACAGGGAAGCTAAGATATGGAACAAAGTATTTGAGAAGGCAGAGAAGATAACAGGCATTGAAAGAGGAAGCATAAGAGCCACAGTTCTGATTGAAACACTTCCTGCAGTGTTTCAAATGGATGAAATTCTGTATGAGCTCAGAGATCACTCTGTTGGTCTCAACTGTGGCCGTTGGGATTACATTTTCAGTTATGTTAAGACCTTCCATGCTCATCCAGATCGGTTGCTACCGGATCGGGTCCAAGTTGGCATGGGTCAACACTTCATGAAGAGCTACTCAGATCTTCTCATTAGGACATGTCATAGACGCGGCGTACATGGCATGGGAGGAATGGTATGTAATTTAAGTTATTTAACTAGCTTGATTATGCAATGTATGTTTTTATCGAATTCAGTAAGTATGCATTGTTTTACATAGACATTCAACGACTATGATTCTACATGAGGTTGTGGTGACATATAATTAATTAAATGTAAGTATAGAACTCTTTTACTTTCGGTGCATATCAGAAGTTCTCTAACTTCTTAGAAAGGGTGTGTGTGTGTGTAGACCGAAGAATTTGGGTTTAGGGGTAAATGGAAGGATTTGGGTTGTGTGCAGACACAGGTACACGCAGCCAGCCACATCTTTACCGTCTGATAATAATCAGATGGTCTAGCTTTCAAATTCGGTATTTTAGATTTTAAAAAAATTGCTTTGAAATTTAGACCGTCTGACGAGATGTGGTTGCCTGCGTGTAATCATACTGCACACAATCCAAATCCTAAATGAAAATCTTATCAAATAAAGACATATATGTGTGTAGAATTTGTATAAAAGGCATCTTAATTCAAGTTATTTAACAGGCAGCTCAAATTCCAATAAGAGATGATCCGGTGGCAAATGAAGCCGCGTTAGAATTGGTTAGAAAAGACAAACTAAGAGAAGTGAAGGCAGGGCATGATGGAACATGGGCAGCACACCCTGGTCTAATACCATCCTGCATGGAGATTTTCAACAACAACATGGGAAATGCTCCTAATCAAATAACCACAATGAAACGCGACGACGCTGCAAAACTAACCGAAGAAGACCTTCTGCAGATACCTAGAGGAGTCCGAACGATGGAAGGTTTACGGTTAAATACAAGGGTTGGGATTCAGTATGTAGCAGCATGGCTCACTGGATCAGGTTCTGTGCCTCTTTACAATCTCATGGAAGATGCTGCGACTGCCGAGATTAGTAGGGTTCAGAATTGGCAGTGGCTTAAGCATGGAGTTGAACTTGATGGTGATGGACTTGGAGTAAAAGTGACCAGAGAACTTTTTGGTAGAGTTGTTGAAGAAGAGATGGATAGGATTGAAAAAGAGGTTGGAAAAGATAAGTTCAAGAAAGGAATGTATAAGGATGCATGCAAGATTTTCACTAGGCAATGCACTTCACCAACACTTGATGATTTTCTGACTCTTGATGCCTATAATTATATTGTCATAGTTCACCCTGTGGAACTGTCAAAGCTTTGAATTTTGATTTGGTTCATACTTCATCATGGTTGATGATAGTTTATTGTTTTAAATTATGTCATGTGTTACCTAAGTTGTTGTTGCTTAAATTTTATAGTTTATCTGAAAAGGCCTGGCTTCATATGTAATTCAAGAGAATAAATTATGTGGTTGTAGCTATTATGTAGTGTCTCATAATTTAAATCTTTCCATTAGAAACTCTTTTCTAATTTATCAAGAATTGCTTTTGGTTGTTTTTGACCTAGTTCTCTTTCTCTCTAGTCTTGCTTCAAGTAGTTACTCAAGACACTGTTGTTGACCATACAATTAACCTTTATTTCCTGTCATAGTATACAAAGTACTGCCATGTCTAGAGGATTGACCTTTTTCTTTCCTTTGTCTTGTTAAAAACCTGCACAATTAGTTAGTAGACAAATTGTTGATTTATTATTAGTCTTGTTATCATAAAAACATTATCTAGAAACATTGTTTATTGAGCATGTTTAGTTCTTACAAAACGAATTTCTAACTCAATAGAAGTGTTTGATCTTTCAATGTAAAGTATATGAAAATGTATATCACTTGTGAATTTTTTCTTTCTTTCTAACTTAGCAAATCTGTTGTTCTCTAAACCTGATGTGATTTTTTTTTCTAAGGTGAGTTTGGATTGAGGGTTTAGGAGGGGAAAATGGGAGAGGGGAGAGTTTATTTTTCTTTTTTAAATTACGGGGACACTGAATTTTTTTTATTTAAAAAAGTTACAAATTAATATGATAAACGATCATAATACTTCAATCACACTTAATTTATTTTAGAAAAATATGTTATACAGCTAACTGGTTGGAGAATTGTTTATAGTCAAGAATTATTTGAGAAAATCTTTTTCAATTGCACCAATACAGGAAACAAATTTAAGTAATTATGGTGTTGTTAGAGAGTTACCTTATAATAAATCAGCTTTCCTTATACACATATAACTCTACCATAACTCATCTTTTCTTATACACGTACAGATCTACAAAAAGTAAGCTCTACAACATGAACGACTCTAACTCCTTCGAGCTAAGTATCTAACAAACACAATAACTCAGATAAAACATCAAATCTTAAGGATTTCTCCCCATCCTAGAGGAAATTCAACAACGCCTATGAATCAGATCAAACTTTGTAAATTTTCCAGAACTCAGATAGAACATTTTTCTAAAACAACTTTAATTGTAATATCTTCCAAACTACTTTTAGTTCTCTAATGAACTTAAAGTCGACAAAAGTAACTATGAAGAAACTCATTTTCATCAGAGCGACTTTTCTTTCTAAAAGTTTGTTTGTGCAAAATACTTTCTAACACTTAACCCAATATATTTTCTTCAAAATATTTTGTTTTCAAGACATTTTTAAATAACAAATTTTCTAAAATATTTTACCAAAGTCAACGACATAATCACGAAAATTTTTCTAGGCCCACATAAACGCTTTTCAGAAATATTTATGTTTGCAAAACATCTTAAAATATTTTTAAACTTCATTAGTTTGTCCCCGTGAGCTTAGCTCAGTTGGTAAGGACAATGCATGATATATACAAAGTCTGGGGTACGAATTCCGAACACCAAAAAAAAAAAACTTCACTAGTTCAAAGATTTCCGAATAACTTTGACAACAATGAGTAAAATGCAACTTTCTCCTAAATTTCTAAAGAAAATATTTTTCTTGAAAGTTTTTCTTTAATCACTTTAAGTATTTAAATGACCTTAAATATAACAAAACTGTTGTTGTTGTTGTGTACAAGTGTGAGTTATATGTCTCACATCGGATAAAAGAGTAAAGGTTGAACATCTTATAAGTAAGAGGGCCCATAAACCCATTGCCTTAAGGTATTGGGTAAGAGTGTGGTGTCTCTCTTGTTTATGTGGTTGTTCTAGCCTCGATGTGGATGGTCACCCGAGCTCCCCTCACCGACCCAACAGTGGTATCAGAGCCCCGTTCGACGAAGGGTGCGATCGAGGCAGCCGGTCCGTTTGCGCAGAAAGCAGCAACGGCGGTACAAGTAGTGTCGGTCCGTTTGCGGAGAAACCAACAACGACGATACAAGCAAGTAAAAGCTTCCGCTTGAAGGGGGAGCATGCTGAATAAATGGACTCACACTTGAGGGGGAGTGTTGTTGTGTACAAGTGTGAGTTATATGTCTCACATCGGATAAAAGAGTAAAGGTTGAACACCTTATAAATAAGAGGACCCATAAACCCATTTCCTTAAGGTTTTGGGTAAGAGTGTGGTGTCTCTCTTGTTTATGTGGTTGTTCTAGCCTCGATGTGGATGGTCCCGGAGCTCCCCTCACTGACCCAACAAAAACACCTCAAAGAAAAGTTGTTTTTTGCAAAAAATATTTTTTGAGATGTATGGTTCAACATATTTTCGCAAAAATCTCAAGTTAAAATATTTATGTCGAGATTTTGACAGAGTCTGTCCTCTATGATTACTTTGTTTTCTCAAGCCCCAAGCTCGGACAACACAACATAAACTCACAGAAAACATATTTCACCGATCTGATGCATCATACACCTAAATACAGTTATCTGACAAATAACACTAGTACATTGCGACACCGACACATACAACATTTTAAAAAAATCGATAACTATCATTTGTCCAAACACCTTGAACCATATGTTCATTTCAATCGTTTCAACAAGATGAATTCAAGGATCAAGTCAAATCAACAAGATAATGCACACAAAATAACCAAAATACTCCTAGATGTTCGACCAGTATAAAATATATAGCAAAATCACATTTTTTTTTAATTTAAAAAACCAACTTGTACAAACAATCATTTTAAGACTACCCATAACATAAGAAAACATTCCAAAAAATTTCAAAAGTAATCAATTTTCACAATGACCAAAATGAAAATTTTCTTTCAAATCTATTATTATATAGACCCGGTCTACATTACATAAGCCAAGAAAAAAAATTGGCATATCCCTTTGTAATTGGGGTCGTTTCAAACCAAGAGAGAAAGAGGGTGAGATTTTTCTACTTCAAGCTATGTTCATAAGAAATGATGATGATCTATTAGCCTTGATTCCACTTAATCTTTAACTCACGCAGCGTGATTTAAGTCACACATGTGTAAAAATTAAGTCTAGTTTTTTTTACACTTGCATTAGTTGACTAACACAGGGGTATTTTTGGAAGTTCAGCTGAGTGGGAGCGAAATGTGTTGGGCGAAGAGCAGTAATCTACTTTTAATGTGAATGGGCCTTGTGCTACTGCTAGTGATTCTGTTTTAATTACTAATAAGGTGGCTGCTGCTCCAAAAGGGGTCCCATTAGCAAACAACCATATTTGATTCAAGGATGATTCCGATTGTTCGGATTTAAGTGATTCTATAGAAGATTTTGCGGACGAAGAGGAGAGGATGTTGAAACTTAAAAATAAATTGAGGCTTCGCAAGCAATCCAAAGGGCCCAAAGGAAGAAAGGGAGCTTTGCCAAACACGGGTTCTACTCCTCCTTCGCGTATTGATTTGTTAAATCAAGACAATTTGGAGGTGGTGCCGGAGACACAAGGAGTTGAAGTCGATGTGGAGGTTTTAGCGGAGTCCAAACTTGAAGCTATCAAAAATCAAGTAGGTTTTTCTTTCTCTCCTAAGATAGGTAATATGGTTGGTAAGGAGTCTTTTAAGGTGGATCCATGATTGTGTTGTCCTTTAATATTAGAGGGCTTGGGGAAGGGGTGAAGAAGAGGAGGATTAGGGAGTTAGTGAGACAAAATAAAGTGTATTTTTTAGCAATTCAAGAAACAAAATTGGAAGACATTTCTTCGGCTTTTTGTTATTATCTTTGGGGTAGTGAAGATTGTCAATGGTCTTTCCGTCCGTTGGAAGGAAATAGTGGTGGTATTCTTTCCTTATGGAGAAAATCTTATGCTAATGAGGTCTCTTGCTTTGGAGGAGACGGTTATGTTGGTGTATGTTTTGAATGGGGAGTTCATAGGCATAAATGTATTGTCATCAATGTTTACGCGAAGTGTGGTACTATGTCCAAATGAAGGTTGTGGGAGGCCATCTTGGAGGAACATGATAGTAGAGGGAATGATGTGTGGTGTATCCTTGGAGACTTTAATGTGGTGGCTCATAGTGATGAGCGGCGGGGTGTTCATGGTGAATCTTCCTCGAGCCAAGTGGTAGATATGAATTGGTTTAATAGGTTTGTGAGGGATATGGAGGTAGATGATCTAAATGTCGTGGGACGCCGCTTTACTTGGTTTCATCCGAATGGGGTTTCTATGAGTAGAATTGACCGGGTTTTAATTTTCGAGGAGTGGAGGAATGTGTAGGGTGAAGCTACCTTGTGGGTGCTTCCTAGAGATGTGTTCGATCATTGTCCGTTGGTTTTGAGGGGCGGAAGATGGGATTGGGGGCCAAAACCTTTCCGCTTTAATAACTTCTGGCTCTCTAATTCTAACTTTAAGGGGGTGGTTGAGGAGTGGAGAAGGGATGGTGTGAATGGATGGATGAGTTTTGTGTTGAAAACAAACCTTAAAAATCTTAAGCTCCGACTTAGAGAGTGGAATAGAGCGGAATACAGTGGCATGGAGGAGAGGGTGGAGAGGTTGGTGGATGATATCAAGGAGTTGGATGAGAAGGGAGAGGAGGTGGGATTAGAGAAGGAAGAGATCACTAGGAAGAAATCAAAATTTAGTGATCTTTGGAAGATTCTTAGGGCTAGGGATGCCTCGACTGTCCAACAATCTAGAGCTAGATGGATGAAGGATGGGGATGCAAATTCCAAGTATTTTCATTCTTGCATCAAGAGACGATCTAGTTTAAATTTGATGAAGGCTTTAAAGGTGGGTGATGGGTGGGCGGTTTCACCTTTTGATGTTAGGAAAGCGGTTGTGGATTATTTCACGAATCATTTTTCTTCTCCTTTGTGCGATAGGCCTACATTGGATGGGGTCCCGTTTCCATCTCTCTCCGAGGATGAGAATATGTGTTTGATTGCTCCTTTTTCATTATTGGAGATAGAGACGGTGGTTAAGGATAGTGATGGGGATAAAAGCCTGGGACCGGATGGTTATAATTTTACGTTCATTAAGGAATTTTGGTACTTGATTAAAGATGATGTTAGAATCATGTTTGACCAATTTCATGCAAATGGGATTTTGCCTAGAGGAATGTTGGCTTTTTTTGTTACTTTGATCCTAAAGGTTTCCTCTCCGGTGGAGATTAAAGATTATAGGCCGATTTCGTTGTTAGGATGTCTTTACAAGCTGCTTGCGAAGGTTTTAGCAAGGAGGATGGCCAGGGTTATGACTTCTATTATTTCATCTAATCAATCGGGGTTCCTTAAAGGAAGAAATTTGGTGGATGGAGTTATGGTGATTAATGAATTGGTGGATTATGCCAAAAAAAACAAAAAGACAATGTTTGATTCTTAAGGTTGATTTGGTGGATTGGGGCTTTTTGGTGTATATGTTGATGAGAATGGGGTTTTGTGACAAGTGGATAAATTGGATGAAAGCTTGTGTGTGCAGCGGGAGTATGTCTATTCTTGTGAATTAACTTTCAAAGGGGCCTCAAACAAGGGGATCTGTTGGCTCTTTTTTGTTTTTGGTAGTTGCGGAGGGTTTTAGTGGATTGACGAGGAATGCGGTTAATCTTAACTTGTATGAGGGATTCCGTTTTATCGGAAGTGAGGTGGAGGTTTCTCATCTCCAATATGCGGATGACACTCTTTGTATAGGTACTCCGTCGGTGGATAACTTGTGGACTCTTAAAGCTTTGCTCCAAGGTTTTGAGTCGGCTTCGGGATTGAAGATTAATTTTGCGAAGAGTTATTTGATTGGAGTTAATGTGCAGGCCGATTTTATGGACATGGCGTGTAGTTTCCTCCATTGTTCGCAAGGGTCAATCCCTTTTAGATATTTGGGCCTTCCGGTGGGTGCCAACCATCGGAAATCCGTAACTTGGTAACCTTTGGTAGATCTCTTAGATCGGAGGCTAAATTCATGGGGTCATAAATACATTAGTTTTGGCGGTAGAATTGTGCTAATTAATTCGGTGCTCAATTCTATTCCTATTTACTATTTATCTTTTATGAAGATGCCAGTAGAGGTGTGGAAGAAGATTGTTAGATTGCAAAGAGAGTTCTTGTGGGGTGGCGTTGGAGGTGGGAAGAAGATTAACTAGGTTAAATGGATGTCCGTTTGTTAAAGGAAAGAGGATGGTGGGTTGGGGGTGAGAGACATTAGGATTGTTAATGTTAGCCTCTTAGATAAGTGGAGATGGAGATTGTCGGCTTCGGGTAATGCTTTGTGGAAGGAGGTGTTGATGGCCAAATATGGTGTTAACATCTCTAGGATGGTGGAGGGAGATTCCTATGTTTTTCCTAGATTCTCGTCGTCTTGGTGGAAGGACATTGTTAATCTTGAGGGGTTTGGTGGGACTTTGTGGTTTAATTCAGAAGTGGTGAGGTGTGTGGGAAATGGATTAACTACTAGCTTTTGGAATGACATTTGGAGAGGTAACTTGTCACTTCGAGTTAAATACCCCTGACTTTTCTCTATTTCAACCCAAAAAGAGTAAAGTGTGGGGTCGGTGGGTGGAGCTCTTGATTACGAAATGGAGTGGTCCTTTGGTTGGAGGAGGAGATTATTTGTGTGGGAGGAACACTTGTTGGCCGACCTTAGAGAGGATCTTAGGGGCTTCCGGTTTGTTGATGAGGAGGATGGTTGAAGGAGGATGGGTGCTTCTCGGTTAAATCCGCGTATGAGAAGTTACAAGGTTTGGTGTTGGTAGATGAGTTGGTGGCGGAAGATGAGAAACTAGTGTTTTCGCAAATTTGGAAAAGTCCGGCCCATTTGAAAGTCGTAGCGTTCTCTTGGAGGTTGTTCCTAGACCGTATTCCAACAAGGGTGAATCTTCATGTTAGGAATGTTCTTCCGTCAGACGCTCAGTTGGCTTGTGTGTTGTGTGGTATGGGGTGGAAACGTCGAATCACCTTTTCCTTCATTGCTCGGTGGCTTCAAGGGTTTGGATGAAAGTATCGAATTGGTTGGATTTTAATTTCTTAATTCCTCCCAATCTTTTTATTCACTGTCAATGTTGGAATGGTTGGGAGAGGAACAAAAAGGTTAGATGTGGCCTTTGGCTCATATGGCATGCAACTGTTTGGATGCTTTGGAGAGCTAGGAACAACCGGATTTTAAAAGATCAAGTATCGAATGCGGAGGATATTGTGGAGGTGGTGGAGGTGTTATCTTGGCGTTGGTCATTCAATAGGATCAAAATTCCAGTTTGTTTGTTTTATGAGTGGTGTTGGAATCCTAAGGATTGTCTTAAGCGTGACGTTTTGGGCTAGTTTCCTCTTTTGTGGTTTGTGGGTCCTACTCCCTGCTGTTTTCATGTTTTTGGTGCTGAAGGTTTTTTGGTTGCTTCGGTTTTGCACAGGGACACAGGTGCCTGGTTGTTTTTCTGCTATTTGTGGATTTAGCAGTGGCTGATGTTTCCATTTCCTGCAGTTCGGTTTGTGTTCTTTGGCTTCTGGCAGGGAGTAGCGCCCCTCACCTTCTTTTCCTTTTTGGGTTTAGGTTCCAATTATATACGGGATTGTGGTTTGGGTTGGTGTTTCGCATATATTCAACACCTTGTAATTGTTCCATTCCTAGCTAGGTGTATCTTACGTCGGCTAGTTTTAATAATATTGGTTGTTTCAAAAACAAAAAAAATCACAAGATATATGAGGTTCCTCTTCCTTACTCGGTTCTCAATTTCCCAATTTCACAAGATTATTAATCTTTAAAGTAATTGGAAACAATATATATGGGTTTCCTCCTTTCTTCATTTCATTTTTTTTCTTCATATTCTTTCAATTGATTAATGCAACCTTGTTAATGGCAGACAACACCATATACGAGTAAAAAAAAAATTGTGTATTGATGTCATGATTTGGAGTAAGTCTTTACACTTACTCTTGAAGTTAATGAATCCATTCTCTCTCTCTCTCTCTCTCTCTCTCTCTCTCTCTCTCTCTCTCTCTCTTTCTCTCTCTCTCTCTGTGTGT
>Ga0228711_1000577_pt1 | contig 46613 bp, 25 predicted proteins | sample MedpolnodulmetaG_2_FD_177996 | JGI IMG/M metagenome (GOLD analysis project Ga0228711, IMG submission 177996) | Root nodule microbial communities from Medicago polymorpha collected in Santa Monica, California, United States - brown nodules | ecosystem: Host-associated > Plants > Roots > Nodule...
AATTAAAAATATTTAAAATTTCGATAATTGCTTATGTAATGTCACATCCAAACACTTCAATTTATGTAAGTACTTTTTAGTGTACATATCCAAACATAAATAGCTTATCAAGTATAAGAGCTTATGAGGTAAGCTCTACTGTTATAAGCCCTAATGCAATAAGCATCTATATAAGCTGTTTATCCAAACGGGGCCTAAGAGACGACCTCAATAACCACGAATAATTCTATGTTGTGGTATAACAGGTTTCGAAATCCCAATAGCAGTTGACTAACATAATATAGAATAGGTTTAATAGGTCATTTGATCCTTTAATTAATTTCAAGTTTTCATTTTGGTTCCACAAGTAATAAAACTCATGATTTGGACTTGTCTCTCTGTCGGTCAAAAAAATCTCAGCTTTTAAGTTTAACCTCAAATGCATATGGTGGACCAACATTGTAGGTGATCCACCATAGACCCTATTAATTTGTTTAGTTTAAACCATTCGATTTCTTTAACTTAATTGTTTGATTTTTATTAAAATGACAACCATAAGCATGTCTGCGAGATCTAATTGTTCACCATCAACACCTAACTTTTTTCACCTTTCTTCATCTTCTTCCATCTTCCTCTTCTTCATCTTCATTTTCATCAATCATATTCACACATTCATACAAACAAACCCAGAAAAATAAATTAAAACAAAAAAAATCATTTTCATCTTCATCATTATAGTTTGGTTTGTTACTGCTTTCTCATCATTATAGTTAGTTTGTTACTGCTTTCTATACTAAAGAAAAAATCATTTTCAAACTCCTATCGGAAAATCAACGGCAACCACACACCCAATACACCACACATACCACTCAACCATCATCATCGAAACACAAAAAGAAGTGTTTGAAGGGAGCTGGAAAAGAAAGCACAGAAGCAATGATAATCAAAGAGAAGAAGGAAGAAAGGGGACACCCATATCACAAACTGTAACCATGTTCTTCAAACCTAAATCACAAACTCTTCACACTTATAACCCATGACTTCATCCCTAATCCCTAATGGAATTCAGCCACCACAAACGGCGCTCGCCACTGCCGCTGTTTTGAACAGCCTTTGTGTTTGATGATTGATTCAACGTTTGGATTCAATCTAAGAAGGAGAAGCTTGGGTTGTTCTTATTGATTTGGATTTTGCAGATTATGAATTAACTATTTGAATTTGATTGTTTTTGGGATTTTTCTGGTTTTTTATTCTTTTGGATTTCTTTGAATGTTGGAAGAGATGAAGATCCAGTTTTTTTTTTTAAATAAAGTCGAGTTTTTAATATTTAATAATTTTCTGGATTTTTTTGGGCTTGTGTTGATGAAGGTATGAATATGGTGGTGAAGATGATGAAGAGAATGAGGGAAAAAGATGAAGAAAATTGATTTTTGTTTTGTGTGGTGGTGGTGTACAATTAGATTAGTAGACCTGCATGATCATGGTGGCCTAAACTTATTGGTTAAATTTATATATATTTGTTATATTTGTTTTCTCTCTCTCTGATTAATTATTTGTTTTCTCAACATTGATCATGCCACTATTTATATTTATGTTGCATCAACACTTATCATGCCAATTTCAAAGCATGAACGATTTTCAAATATTTGTCTACGTTACCTTTTTTTTTTTTAGAGAATTGTCTACGTTACTGTAAGCCTTATAATGGCAATTGCTTTAAGTAGTTTTTTTATTTGATATTGGGTGAAGTTGGAACCATAGTTTATATATGCTACACGCCACCATCTATATTGTTTGGTTGAAATTATTTATAAATAAAAAATATCATTCAATGCTCGTTGGGCATATTTTTGATCGATTAGTGCAAGCAAAAGAATTTACAAAGGAGAAAAGTACGAAAGTATTATTAAATTATTTGAATTTGATCAAAGAAACACCTTATACCCTAACTCATAGTTCTCAACAAAATAAAAAGAATTTACAAAGGAAAAACGTACGAAATTATCATTAAACTCTTTGAATTTGATCAAAGAAAATACTTTATAACTTATATAGTTCTCAACAAAATCTAGGGAAAAATACTTGTCCATTTATACTCGGTGGGAGCTAGTAATCTACAAAAGATGGCATTTCTACATTCCTATATTTTGATGATCTAATTTACATTAGTTGAATAAATATTAAGTTCCTATAAGTAAATTGTTTTGTTATTATTATGGACTAGTTATAGCATCATCGCATGCAAATTTTGCTGATCTCCTAGAACTAGAAAGGATTGCCGTGGGCATGCACAATCATGTGCTCCACAGCAAGGCTGAAAGTGAAAAATTAATACTACGGGCTATATTTTGTAGCAAGATTATAAGTACAGGCTTCTTCTGAATCTGTAAAATTTTATTGGTATTAGAATGTGTGAGCAGAAAGAAGATCTTGATGTTGTTTCACTTGTTTGGTTTGTACAAAAATAAGTGCAGAAAATTAAAGAAATGAAGAGAAAGAGAATTTGACGGAAGATACACGTGGTTCAGTCTTAGAGATTTTGTCCACAAGAATGAGTTTAGTACATTGAACAAAAACTAAAATTTGAAGTTTCAACAAAATCAAGATGCAACCGTAAATTCATCAAACTCGGTGCGATTTCACACATGTGCTAACCTATATAACAATACAAACCTCTTGGCTCTTGTATCACAACAATTGGAAAACAACACAACATTACTCAAGTGATTCACTCTATTTTCACATTTTTATTTAATTTCTCAATCACTTCAATTTTATGTTCAGTTCAAGAACTTCATACCGGTGGAAGAAGGCGTCTTTAACGGTGGTGTTTGGTTTGATCATGTGCTTGAGGTGGTGGCTAGGGTTGGAACGAAGCATCACCTTCAAAAGGTGATGGAGTAAAGCTTATATAATCTAAGAGTTGTGTAATTGTGTTTGGGCCTCAACAATAAGTAGGACTTCATCGTAGGATGATAAGTGTGTTAAGACCGGAAATTGTAGCTTCGACAGTTGTCTTAGTGGTCAACGGTAGACTGATCATGATTTTTGCTCTCAATCAAACGGGTCTAACTCGATCAGACGAACTGACTCCGTCCTCTAGGGTGCCTCTAGGGCAAGTCTATATAATTGTCCGCCTATGACCTAGTGACTTAGAAAGACCTGGTCTCTTGATGGATTGAGCCTTGGTCCAATCCAAAACATTTTCTATATGGAATAAATCTTGGTCTTTTATGTTGCGTGTGTAAAGTGTTTGCTCAAACAGAAAACCTAATGTTGCAATTCAGGTTCTTAAGTATCTCAACTAGTTTTGCCTACAGTTTTTCATCCTTCAAATGAATAAAACATTGGATTCTCTTTTGTACAGTTATTAGTCAAAGTAGTGTTCCTTAAAAGGCAATGTTAGTGCTGAATGCTGATATGTTACCTTTACATGGTCTGAGATCTCTAACAAAGGCATTCAAATTTAATATATTCCTGACAACTTTGTCTAACCTGTTATCTAAACATGGCGAGAAGAGATACCTATAAATTAAATATAAAAAGGAAATCTGTCATAATATCTTGGAATCCATCATTAAGGGAAATCATGACCAAATCACAAGCTGGATAGTTCTAAACTAATGTCGTATAAAAAAAAGATACTAATTTTAAAAAAAGAATACAATCTCTATACAAGGGTTAGATTAGCTCCTTTCCTGCACAAAGGGATCACATACTATGTGTGTGGTTCTTTAAGTACCAATGTAGATTTAATAGTGTAAAAGCGTCCTCTCACAATTTGCTAATTCATCAATGAGACAGTAAAAGACCCCATGAACATTATAGAGAGAGTGTGAGTTTCGCCACTATGTACCTGAACTTGATTTTTGTTATCCTTCTTTGAATAAAACCTTTGGTGCTCTATAGTACAGATGATAGATAGTCAAAGCCTTTAAAAATGAAGTGGTTTTCTTTTGGTAGTGTTCATTAAAAAGCAACATTAGACTGTTAGTACCGACATATGTTACCTTTACGTGGTATCTAACAGAGGCATTCATATTCAAATTTAATAAATTCCCGTCAACTTAGTCTAACCTAGTATCTTCAACATGGCGAGATGCGATATACTATATTCTAACTACTATTTCCTAAGAAGAAAAATAGTACACCATGCACTTTGTTGGCTGGGTGAAAACATGTAACATTTTATGTCAAGTAAATGAAGAGATTGATTTTAAAAATGAATATATCTTGCAATACTAATTTTTCAGCATCAGGTTTGTTGATGTATATAAATTTTAAGATTTTCGATTTGGCTTGAATTATATTTATATTATGCTAATAACATTTACTCAAAAAAAAAAAGCTAATGACATGAATATCGTAAAGTTTTGAACTATGATGATATATCGATACTAAACATAGCCAAGCAACTTTCAAAACCACAAAGTTAAAGTACCATAAAACTTAGCAACACAGCCACATTATCCAGCCTTAAGGAAAATCAAGATTAGTTCACCAGCTTAATAATAGTTCTAAGGAAAATCATATTTTATTATGATAAAGCCTCAAGGAAAATCACAGCTTAAATGTGAATTAAACTCTTGATGAAAATGTTCAAGACTAATTCCGATATTATTTTTTGTCAGATTCTAAATTGGAGTATAAAGAAATTATGAATGGCCAAATTGGATTATTTATTATTCTTTGTAACATAAACAATTGCAAGATAACTTGTGTTAGAAATAACTCCAAACTTGCTAATTAAAATCGGCATATTAACTCCAAACTGAGTATATAGTATTTCACTCTCATGTTGTCATCAACTTTGATAGTTGATCTAAACAAAAATAAACACAAAAATGAATCCTCTCAATTTATTCTTCTCGACTTCTCTCATTTTTTTTTCTCTCTAAATCACCAATATCAAGAGTATGTTAGCTTTAGTGGTGCGTCCATGAAATCTGAGCTGGCAAAACATGTTAAAGAAACTTGGTTTTGGTGCTTTTGTTAAATTGCAGTGAAAGCAACCTTAAATGAACGATTGACGGCCAAAATGTGAAACTAAACATATGCTAAATCTATTTCATTCCATTGTTTCAGAGTAAACCCTCAATTTCTCTCCTTTTCAATCTAGACTAGATAGTCAATCGAGGATCCGACCCTAAAAATGGGATAGTATGTGGTGGGTTGACCGCTATTTGATTATTTTTTTAGCCAAATTACATGACTTATACTATATACACATTTAATTTAAATTAAACATATAACTCGACTCATAAAATTCATAATTAGCAAAAGTCACAAGTCTTCTTGATCAAAAACACATACATAAATACCAACAAAAGTCAAGGAAGCAAAGAAGCTCAAGTCCATAAGACTCAAAGTAACGAACAGGTGGAAAAACAAAACTACAAAATACAAAAGCAAACATAACAAAACAAAAAGGTGGAAAAACAAAATCAGAGGAAGAAAAATAAAAACAAGGAAATAGAGAGGAGGAAAAGTTGAGAAGGAACTGAGAAGAGGCGGAAAAAGTAAGAAACAATAATGAATGAAACTAGAATAAAAGGAGAGGAGGAAACAAGAATCTGGTGATGTGAGAGCTAGATGGTGGTGTGCGGCTGGCTCGCAGAAAATGGGATACATGAAGCGCAGAAAATGGGATACATGAAGCTCACCGCGAACGCAGAGGCCTGTGGCTCATTGCAAAAAAAAAAACCCAAAATCCTTCTAATGTTTTAGTTTTTTTAGGGCAGATGGAGATTTTCATCTAGTTTACAATATCGCAGGAGAGAAGTGTTGCAATAAAAACGACACACTTCGCCACACACCAAACACAAACTTTGATGTGGCAGCCGCGCCCTTAACCCATACTGCCACGCTATTAACTAAGTACCTTGTTTTCGATAGATGGAAATTTCAATGAGATGATACATTCCAAACAAACAAATCTAAAACTGAGCAATCAAAAGTTATTGTGTCAGAGCTAAGAATAACTCAATAGATAAAAAGTGAGGCATTATTAGTTTACATAAATAAAAAGTGAGTTAGTAGGAATTAGTGATATGCTGTGTTCGAGTTCGTATGAAAATGCATAGTTAAACTTAACAAATCTGAACACAAATGAGAGAAAAACTTCCCTAAACCAAAGGAATCAGTAGTTTTCCACAATCACAGCAGAAAACAAGCAGATATTGTGATAATTTGCAGTAATCATATAAACATACTCACAACCAGAAAGCAATACACAACAATTACTTGAGAATATCTACAAGGGACGCGAATAGAACAGTGTCTACATAGAGATTCATGAATGAAACCAATTTAAATCCAACTCTATGTCATGGTTTTTTAGATTACTACACATACAATCAAAACCACTGATCTCAAAAACCACAATCCAAATCAGACACCAGATTCATGCTGCATCGTCATCATCTTAAATTCGTATATTTATGATAGAATAATCTCGGTTGAGACTCCATCACTATAAAATTTAGCGCAAAAGATATAGAACCACAACCAATAACCTCAACACATGAAACATAAGCAACCAACGAGAGAAAATTGAGAGAGTCATAACAAGAATAAATTTATAAAAGACCTATGAAACATAGCAACACACTAAATCTGAATGCCTACGTTACATTGTATGCATTAAGTTACAGATGTTCGTCATAAAGTTGAAGGCTGTAAAAACAAAAGGGTACATTGTTGAAGGTAAAATGACCATCTTGTTCTGGAACTTATCAGCAATCATGCTAAGGTTGAGCAAAAATGCCAGAATAATTTCAACCTCTTGACCAAATGAAAGAATAATATCAAACACTGTGAATATCTAACTTTATAAAAAAAAATCATCTTTGAATAGCACACACAACCTACCTAGCACATGTATCATTGCAAGACTAGTCAACAATTTCCTCTTTATCCCAAGGGAAATGTCAAACAACAGATAGCCACAGGAACACAAGGGACCATAACCAAAAATCAAACTAACTTGAAATGCTAAAATTAAACAAACTTTATCTGCAAACAAATATCAGCTTGACCAGAACAATAACACACAACTGAAGAAAAAAACATGTTTAATTAATAAAATAAACTGTCGATAACAATATAGTTTTTGTAAACTGAAAACAGCATGATAGTCCAACTATATCTGTATAATAATAACTTCTAATTTCTGTTTTTGTGATCCCCCCAAAATATCCAAAAAGAGTAAAAAAAACAATTGCAAAATTGTTCCTTTCTTCTGTCTTTGATACCCCATTTACACAATAAATAAAATAAAATAAACTAGTACTACTAAGCAGTGAAATGGACTAGCTAGTTTTTGAGTCCAACCACCACAAATTGAATAAATTCCCATTCCACCACCACCACTACCATGTACATCCCAAAATCAGAGCCAAAAACCCACGATTCATTCGATTCTTACCACATTTCAAGTCAAATTTGTCTCCATCTTGGACTTGGTACAGGCACAGTTGGAGAAAGAGGAAGTTGAGGAAACCCTAAATTCCCTGAATTGGGGGAAAACAATAAACCTGGTGACAACAATGGATAAGATGCTAGCTGTGAATTCAAACACCCAAATGGGCCTGGAGAAGACGGCATCTGAAACGACGACGGTGATTGAGCCACCGTCGCCGGTGGCGGCGGCGGCAAAACTTCCTGCTGCGGCGGCGGTTGATTCTCTTGCTGTTGTTGCTGTTCTGGTTGAGGTGGTGGTAAAACAGTAGGAAGAGGCAAAGGAGAAAAACCAGAGAATCCCTTGGAATCGATGGTGGAGCAGAAATTCTGCAGATCGCGCATGTAAGCTGAAATCGGAGATTCCGCGGCGGCGTGAACGGTGGGAAACGGTGGTAACGGAGATAACGGTGCTTGTGGTCTACCCAAACCAGGAAAGATGTTATTATGATTAAAGTTAACGGCGTTAAAGTTAAAGTTGAAATTTTGCGGTTGAAGAAGATTGGGACGGTGGTTAAGCAACGGCGGTGGACGGTTAGTGATATGAGGTAACGGTGGTGGACGGATACGTTGAAGACGTGAACTTTGAGGTTTAGGTTGTTGAATAGGTGGTGGTGTTATGATACGGTCGTGTGCAGGTGAGCCTGTTAGTTTTTGAACAACGTCACGAAAATCGTTTTTGTTTATGTTGTACACTGGTGGTTGGTGTTGTAGTGGATTATTAAGGTTTTGTGTTTGAGTTTGAGTTTGTGGTAGTGGTGGTTGAATAGAAGGGTCATAAGTGGGTTTTTTGTTGTTGTTGATAATAGGTTTTGAGATCTTGTGTGAAAGCTTGTTAAGGTGTCTCAAATATTGATCTCTTTCAGAAGTAGTAGAATCTGAAGCTGAAGCTGAAGCTGAAGCTGAGGATTGTTCACAGCTTTTATTATCCATCACACTACACACAATTTTGATTTTTGATTTCACTTATGTTGTTTTTGAAGAGAGCTATGTTCTTGTTATTGTTGTGTGTGGATATGGGTTTTCTTTCTCTTATCTCAGCACCGAGTAGGGACAGAAAGAGAAGATTATATTGAATAGAATATTTAGTGTGCTTATAGTTTCAAGGATGGTTTAAATATGGAGTGAGGAATGGTCAAGACTCAATACACCATAAACAAACAAAAATGAAATAAATAATGAGAAACTATTGAGTGAGGTGGTGAATAGTGATGTTGATGATGATGATAAAAATTACTCCTATATATATAATAAAAGATTTTTTTTTTAAGTACGTTGAATAGTTAATGTATCTCGTTTACAATGAAGATCAGATGCATTAATTATTAAATATATTTAAAAAAAATCTTTTCTTATATATAGAACCGAAGAAAATATGATTATAAATAATTAAATAATAAGATATTGTTTGTGTTGTTTTGTTTCATGCATCTCTTTCACTTCTTTTTATATTGTTTTCTAGAGTCTAGTTTAGGATAAAAAGAAGAGAACAGACAAGAATCGCAAAAGAAGGAAAGCCATTGCATTCCTATTTTTTTCTTTTTCTTTTTTCTTTGGTTAAATATAGTAATATTTTTTTTATATATTATAAAATTTAATTCGGTCTTATGTGCTAATTTGTAAATTTGATTTATTATTTTGACCGGAAAAATAGATCTAGAATATTATTAATTAGATTTGATTTTTCGCACATCACATTTGCACACGGAATTAGGTTGTATGTAATCTATATTATTTCCTTTTCACATTAAGTGACACATTTGTAAATAGTAAAATATTTGAAAATGTTGACCAAAAAAAAATTATAATGAATATATTTTTAATAAACTTTCTTAATTATACATTTTCTTTAATATTAATTTTTTCAAACATGACTCCTTTTTAATAAGCAAATGTAGAAAATCAAACTTCTTTTTGAAAATTAAACTTGAGACCACACTCTAATGTTCAAAGACAACACTACCAAACTAACTCAAATGGGTTAACACACCTCATATTAATAAAATGCAAATTTATCTTTAAAGAAAGATGAAAAATTGAAATCAAACACATTAATATAAAGAAAATTAAAACAATATTTTCGGAAGACCTACACACAAAATCGACATGTTTTCTTGTGGACATACACAAAATTAGCATGTTAAATCTAAGAGAAGTGTTATAGAAACTTTCTCTCTAACAATCTTTGACAAACTTATGTCGAACCCACACTTTGAAAATTGTCTCAAATAAAGTGATGAGATTCCGTGAATTTTCAAAAATAAAAGTGATTGTTAGAAAAAAAGTGTTGCTATTATTTTCAAAAATAAAGGAAATGTTAATGAGTACCTTAAGTGCACTCTTTTAGGACCTTAAACAATAATTTTGTGAAAAATTATGCAATAAAATGCATTTTTTTTTTGAAAGAATGCAATAAAATGCATTGAAAATTGAAGTATTTAACTTGTTAATGAGTGCTCTTAAGGCACTCATTAACAAAACTTTTTAAAAGTAATGGTGTTCATGAAAAGGATAGAAGATTAAAATTTGTCATTGAAATTATAAAAGTGGTTCATAAATCTCAACTTTTAGGTCGTACGTCATGTTTGGGTTCAAAATCTGATTTCTCCACTTATGTGTGTATTTACAATGATTATTGCAATATTTCTATTTATAAAAAGGGAAATGTTAACTTGTGTCTTGAAAATACAAGTTAAAAAACCAAAAATAGAAACATTTTATTGGAAATTGTGTATTTAATATTATAGAAATTTAAAGTCTTTCTTTTCAACACAAAATTTATGATTTAATTCCATTTTTAAATTCCTAACATGTGCCTTAAGAGCACAAGTTAACACAGCTCTTATAAAAAAAATATTGCAAAAAAAGAAAGGAGTTGCAATTGAAATTGTAAGGAAACAATTGACGTGGCAGATTTCAAATTCAGTCATCCTCATTCATGGCTGGTCAAACCTGTTACGGTTGCCTTGGATGTTAGTACCAAATTGGCCGTAAGCACAGAATCTTAAATCATTTCTGTACAAGGTGGATGATGACACGCCCAAAAATAGAAAAACCAAAAAGATGTTTTAGCACTTTAGAACAAAAAAACCAGAAAAATAAAATGTTTGTTTGGCTCTGAATTTCTATCTCCATGTACCTAAATCATGTGGTGGTCCTTGTTTCCTCTTACAAATACTGGTCATATAACAAAATAGTCACTCCATTTTAAAATATTCGTATGATCATTTAAAATCTTTGCTAAAAAAATTAACTTAAAAAAATTGACATTTTATTTTTTATGTATATATACTATATTTATATTACAATTCAAATGTGAAAATTATTTTGACCAAAAATGAGAGTACTACTATAGATTAAGAGTATTTGAAATGATTCTTTAGGAGACATATTCACCGTAGGTTTATTTGTGGTTGTGGGCATTTAGCATTTTAAGCATGTAATTAAAGGGTTCACTATTTCCAAAACCTGGTCAAAAGTCCGTTATTCTGTACTGTATTAGTCAGTGATTCTATGAATGTTTTCTTTTTTCCAACCTTTTGACCACATTCTACCTCCTTAATTATCCATTCTGAGTAGCATTACACTAGTTTAGCAACAAAAAGGAAATCAATGTCAAATAAAAAGCCGCAAAAACTGATGAGCCTTTAACCACATGTTTTACGTCTCTGAATATTAAAAAAAAAAATTTATATAGATTTGTCAGTTTTCCTTTATAGATTTCCTCCACTAAATTCAATTTGAGTCGATATTCGTCTATCTTTTTTAAAATCTTTTGAACTGTTTACTATTTCATCTGTTTTAAAACGAGTGTCACTTTAGATAAAAAAATTATTTCAAAATGAATGTCACTTTACATTTCCAATACAACTTTAATTTTTTTCTTCCAACTTTACCCTCTTCAACTTTTGTCTCACACAATTTTCAATGCAACTTTTAGTTTATCTTTTTCTTATAAAGTAAGGGCAGTTTAGTAAAAGTGTTATATCTAATGATTATTTCATTTCATTCTTTAATATGTGTGCAATTGGCTAAAGCGACACTCATTTTAAAACGGAGGGAGTAACATATTTTTTTAAACTGTTTACTGACATATTAATTGTATTTTTGTAATAAGAATAAAGGACATAGTAACAAATGTTAAAAAAAAATGACGGGTTTAATGAAACAAAAATCAATTTTAAAAGTTTTAATGGAATGAATGCACAATTTATGATATAATTTTTTTCATTAGATCGTTAAAGAGTCTCACGTCGGATAAACAATGGTCTCACAATGTGTTTACTGGTGAAAGCAATCATTACCCCACAAGTCGATTTTGTGGCGTTGTATTAGGCCTAACCATGATCTCTAAGATGATATCAAAGTCTCCTTCAAGATTTGTTGGACCACCTGCTATCAGATTTTTGTTATCGGGTTCCCACCTGTTGATTTTTAATATCTTTTTTACCTTCTTAACTTAGAGTTTTTCTAATTACACTCTGTGTATCCTGGTTGCACCCCAAAATGACAAAATTACCCTTGCATAAAATTTAATTATCAAAAAATCTCTTCTTTCTTTCTTGGTTACACCCCAAAACTTAGTTTAAGTAGGCCATGTAAATTGAGTTTAAGTGTACATACTTAAACTCAGTTTAAGTATGCAATGTAAACTTAGTTTAAGTGTACATCTTTAAACTCAATTTAATAGGTCATGTAAACTTAGTTTAAGTAGGTCATGTAAACTAAGTTTAAGTGTACATACTTAAACTCAGTTTAAGTAGGTCATGTGAACTTAGTTTAAGTATGCCATGTAAACTGAGTTTAAGTGTACATATTTAAACTCAGTTTAAGTAGGTCATGTAAACATAGTTTAAGTAGGTCATCTAAATTGAGTTTAAGTGTACATACTTAAACTCAGTTTAAGTACGTCATGTAAACTTAGTTTAAGTAGGTCATGTAAACTGAGATTAAATGTACATCTAAAAGTTTAACCTTGTTCAATGATTCTGCGTAATCTCAGTGTAAGTATGTACATGTAAACTTAGTTTAAGTAAGTCACGTGATCTCAGTTTAAGTAGGTCATGTAAACTCATTATAAGTAGTTTACATATTTTCTAATGTGCTTTTGCATTAAACATAACTATATTTTCTACCATTAAGTTGATAAACAACATCGTATTTCATTTTATTTGTTGGTGAACCTTATTGATCCAATGATTGGAAGAAAAAAAACAGATTAGCTTTGTAACAAAAAAAACAACGATTGAAAAAACTATGAGCATGGATACAAGATCTATCTTCCTTTTTTTTTTTTTTAGGGAAGATCTATCTTCCTTATGTATCATATACTTTGTATTGAATATGAACAACCTAGAAAGTTTTACTCAAATGTACTTCAAGAGAAATTTGTCGAGGACAAACTTGTTGAGTTGGCCCTCCCTATGTGCTGGGTGCCCTTGCTTTCTGGGACTGTGATCCCACCTTAGATGCATTACATTTACTAGGCAAATGATTAATAGACGGCAATAAGAAATATCTTTTGTTAAAGGTCATTGGTGATGTTTCTTTCTTGAATTAACTCTCCTTCCAAGTCTTTTGACTGAGAACTAAGAAAGCAACTCATATATTATTTGTTTATGCGTGTTAAAGGTTGCAAGAGCGTAGGAATCTCAGATATGCCACTGATTATGCTTTTTATATTTCTTCCTTTTTATATTGATTGGTCTATCAATGTATCGACAATGTTGTTTGAACACATTGATAAATGACGTGAAGTTTATATGTCATTTTCTTCTAAGTTTGAGATAAAAAGAACTCAATCTCTTGTTCTTCAAGGCTATTTTGTGGTAAAGAGCCTCTATTATTGGATGGGATAGGCATTCACTTAGTTAACAATGATATTATAATATATTAAGAATATACATTCCAAATATTCCGTGTAAGCTCATATATGCAAGCAACGATAGTTTTTTTTTTAATGGATTTTTTTGTTTTTGTCTTTAGCCCCCATGATTCTAAGAGAAAAGAGACCCAAAAAATCCGATCTATTTTTTTTTTTTTTAAAAAAGAAATCCGATCTATTTAGAATTCGGTTGAGAGGCAGACACAATATAATGAAATTTTCTTTTAAATATAATTTAAACTTGTCATAAACTCATTAATCGACAGTTTAAAAAAATAAATAGGTGAATTAATAAAGAAATAGCCGGTCTTAGTTTTCTAGTGAGAAAAACTCAAATTTTTCTCTAAATTTTTTTTCTCCTTCGTTCATCGAGGAAGGGTGGTTTTAGGTCATTTTTGACCTAAAATCACCCCTCGACATCTTTTTTCCCTTTCCTTTCAATCTAAATAAGTGGTTTTCACATATATCAAGTTTTTTCTTTTGTGTTTTTTTTGATTCCGTCGTCTAAGTGCGGCCTTGTGTTGTTCGTCGTCTTGTGTGACGTTTGATTTCGTGTCTTGCCGCGGTGTTCGTTTATTTCCTATTGAAAGATCAACATCAGTCAATTGCAAATTCAACCAATGATTTGGGCGTCAACGTTGAAGATCCGAAAGCATGTGAATTTTGGTGACTTAGGTTTTATCATATTATCTGTAGGCATTTTGCCGTTTTATGTTATTAACTTAGGTGTTGTGGCTTTGTTCGCAGATTCACCCTTTACGTTTTTAGCGATGTTTGTATCTAATGTAATCTATCGATTTGAATGAATGAATATTGTTTTATTTTTTTCAAAAATAAATAAATAAATAGGTTTTCAACAAATGATAATTTGTTTATTTTCTAACATGTGTATTGTTGGTTTTCAGTGACGTATTGATATATGACTATACTTAGGAATATATGAATGAAATCTTTATGTAATATGAGAAGCTTTTATATGGCTATACTTAGGAATATATGAATGAAATCCTCATGTAATATGAGAAGTTTTTTATTATTTTTATTTTTTGTTTCTTATTTATTCTTTTTCACTGAATTAGGTTTATGTCCTTAGTTTTTTTTTCATAAATAAATTTGTAGCTTAATTTTTTTTGTTTGTTTAAACTTGGTATTTTAAATGAAAAATCTCAATTCATGTGAATGAATGTGAAGTGATGGAGTTGCCTTCAACATTTTCTTAGCGTCCTTAGTTTGGACAAGTATGATTGTGGTATGAGGTTTTATCTTGGTTATAGATTTCACGTTCATTTGTTTGGCGGGTTGTTTTGTGCGTATTATTCGCAAAAGATCGTATGTTATTTGGTTGACCTTGATTTGGTCTATTGAAAATGATAAATATAATGATTTTTAATAATCTTCAAATTGTCCAATGGAGTCATATTATATACCGAGGATGTAAAACTTATTTCATGTTGTTGTTTCAAAACTCATGTGAAAAGTTTAATGGTCCTTGTGGGTGTTTAGGATTTGGGGTCCTTGATTTTTATTTGTTTGCGTGAGTTATAATGTTTGTAATGTTTGCGTGAGTTATAGTGTTTGTAAACCTATTCTTCTCTAAACCTACTCTGCGCGCTGCTCCCTTACCCCCAAATTCAAACTTTTGTTCCACGTCCACCAAACCGTTTAAGATGTAGCTTCAGCAGTGGTGATGCGATGAGATTCTTCTCCGCATCACCCCCTCACCGATCTCTCAATGCTAGAGTCGTCGTTGTTTCTCTTTGTCGGAGCCGGTACTTTGGTCTTTTGTTTGGTTGGTGAACTCTGTAAGGGTTAGGTTCTTGCATATTAGCATTGTCGTCGACGGAGTCATCTTGTTTGATTGTTGTTCTTTAATAACGGTCGATCTGTTTTCTGATGACTGTTTGTTCCCTGTTTCAAAATGACAGACCGTTGTTACAACATCGTCTATGGCGGCGGTCGTCCATGTTGTCTTATAAACCCATTGTTGCTCCATCTTGAACATCAGGGACGATTAATTTTTTGAAGGCACATAGCAACATTTACCTCTTCTTGGTGATGGGTGATGGTTTGTGCTGATCTAAACATTGGTTGTTATAGTTTGTTGATCTATTCGCCGATGTATGTGTTCGAATACCCTTTTATAAGATTGGTTTTTGAAGATCTGTGTTTCACGCGTAGTTCTGCTCCTCCAAGATCATAGATGTGCTTCGTAACAGGTCTTATAGGCTAGAAATGGTCATGTACTTGTTGTCTGTTGTTGCTGCGAGAGGTGGGTGCGGGTGTTGCTGTGTTGGCGGTGCTCGTGGTGCTCAAACCTGTTGATTGACCATCCCTTGATCTGGCCTTCAATTGGTTTTGAGTTGCTTTATGTTGGATTTGGCTAGAAATGGTCGCTTACTGTCGTAGCATAATGGGTTGTAGGTGTGGGGTTCTGTATCCGTGTTGGCGGTCAAATCTCTCACTTTCACAAAGTTTGACACTATATAACTTCAGGGAGGTTTCAAAATCCTCATTAGTCTACCTGTTTGATGTCAATGTTGGACTGTTTGGCTCGAAAGAAGTGTTATGCTTGTTAATGTTGCAAGAAGTTGTTGGTTCTTGGATTCGTTCCGTGTTGACTGTTGGTCCATACGTTGCACGTTAGACATCCACTGGTGTTGTTTTTATTTTTTTGTATCATCCAATTGGGTTGACATACACTTTGTATGAATTTACTGGGTTAGGTTTATGTCCCCCCAGTTCTTTTTGTATTTCTTTTTTCCTTTTTTTAATAATATATATGAGCATCAGGCAAGGACTGGAATCTACAAGACATCCCAACTCTCTTGAAATGTCTTCTATTTCTTTTTTATGTCATTGTGCTCTTTCCTTTTCAAAAAAAATAAAATTAGTGTTTGTAAGCTTTAGATTTTGTTGTTGATGACATTTGTACCTTCTTATTTGCAGTACTTTTATGCTTTAAACCTCTCTCTTTTATGCCAGTACTCGATATCCACTACAAGAAGACGTAAATATACCCGCAAAAGTTACGGTGAGTTTAAACGTCAAAAAAACTTCATTTTTTTTGTCATGTGCGGCGGTCAAAATTCGGTTTATTTTAATATTATTTTATATACTCTCTCACACAACTTTTTCACTTTTACAATATTCACTTTCTATTTAGAACCTCAACCTAGAGTTTACCTCACACACCACTGCTCCTCGCCTCCTTCGACTCATTCTCACGTTGTCGTTTCTCCAACTCAGCCTCACACCATCGCAAACGTTATTTTTTGAATGACTCTTTAATTTATGCACCGTTTATTTTTGATCATATAGAGTACAAATTGCTAATTGATTTGTAACGTTAATGGTTCCACTACTTTTTATTACTTTGTAAGACAACGCTATTGTTGATTATGTCCTTGCTTCATATGCTACTTTTGATTGTCTTGTTGTTTTCTATGACTCAAAAATATGTTGATTATTTCCACACAAAAAAAAAAAATTTGTGACTTGTCTTGAGATCAACTTAGCCTTATCTAAGTACTATTACTTACTTGTTGGATTCAAATCTCATGTAGGGACCGAGTTTGGATCATATACAACCCAATCTAACTCATCATTTATACACCCATATCATCCAATTCTTTCTTTTTTTTTGGTTACACATATCGTTTGTGTTAAAATGAAGGTGAAACCTGATTTATTTATCTTTGTATAAAAAAAGAATGGACGTGGTAGGACCAGCTAGAGGGTATAGAGTAAAACTTTCAAACAGTACCAATATAGACATGGTTAAGCTTTTATAAATGGCCCTTAATACATAACTACAGATAGAAAGCGATTGAAGGAAACTCAGAATAAAGAAATTTGTTTTTTGGCCCCCCAATTGTTCACACTGTTTGGTTCGTAAACGTTATTTTTTGTGTTTTTAAAAACTTCGGATAAAAATCTATTGAACGTTGTTTTTAAGAATTTGTAAGTAAATATGAGAGCTAAAAGAGCAATCTTTCAGAATAAAAGAAACCGAACAACTGAGCTCACTTAAAATTCGAGACAATTTTTTTTTCTTCCGGTGAAAATTATTGGACAGACAAAACTTAGGTACAATTATGTGTTTTTCGTATGGTTTTTAACTAAAAATACAACTTTTTTTTTGAGATAACAAACTTTGAGAGAATTATGGATTTAAGAAAATCAGGGTGAATTTAGTTAAGAACCAAACGAAAAGCACCTAAGGAATTGTACCTAAATTTTTTTCCATTTTAGAAACACTAACTAATGAGTTGAATAAAATAAAATAAAATAAAATAATAATACATTAATCAATGAGTTGAATAAAAAAAAATGAGTTAAATGTAAACTAAAATAATGTAGGTAGCCAACTATTAACTTATGGTTCTTTAAAAAAATATATTAACTTATGGTAATCGATATTATTTATCAGGTTTTTCTCTTATTTCATTCAAGGTTCATCTGATATTATGTTTGTTGAGTTATATGTTATCTATCATGGTCTTATTTTGGCGAAAGACATGGAAATTGATGAGATTGTTTGCTACTTTGATTCTTTATACTCGCTAAAGGTCCCAATGTAAAGCATCACATACACGTTGTGCTGGTTCAAGACATAAAGAAGTTGTTTTCTCACGACAATGTAACAGTTTGTCACATCCTTAAAAAAGGAAACAAATGTGTAGACTTTTTAGCAAAGTTTGGAGCATCTTCAATTACAAATCACTTTATTTATGCTTCTCCTTCAGAAAGACATTATTGATTTTGTTAGAAGGATGTAGCTGGAACTTACTTTCTAAGAGAGTAGTTGCTTGGTTTTTTTGTTGGTTTTTGCTTCTTTTCTTTTGTTTTGATTAGCCATGTAAAAAAAAAAATCCTTATAGTAATCAATATAAAACTCGATAACTGAAATGAAGACAAACAATTAAGGTGGCACTCTTATATTAAATAAAGGCTTAGTCATATTTTTCCTCCAAAAAAAGGCTTAGTCATATTTGTATCCCTTATCATTCATTGATTTAGGTTTTAAATTTGTGTCTTGTACATTATTTGTTTCAAAATGGTTCCACACCACACGCTACAAATAACATTATACGAACGTCCTCTGGAAAAAAAATGATAATATTAGATTATGTGGTCTTGATCTTTTCAAAAAAGAAGAAGATTATGTGGTTGTTAACCGATGATCTAACAACCTTTTAAAAAAACCGATGATTCTAACAACTGAGTTAGCAATTACCAAGTCACAATAAAAAGTATCAAATTGAACCCTTTTTTTCTTTTTGAAAGGGGGTATCTTCCCCAATTTAAATTTTAAAGACCTCCTAGTTATGAACTTTTTACAAAATCTTTTTCTTCAAAATTATCCGATTCTCAAAATGTTGGAATTTATGTGGCAAGCTCGAGGGCAAGGTAGGTTTAAGCAAATTGAGGCGAACTTAAATATTTTTGATAATACAAGAATTGGTTCGTTAAAAATTCAACACAGTATTTATGCATGTGAACCAGTTTGGTCATAATTCAAAAGCTAAAACAGTTAGATTTTTGACATTTTAAATTAGTAGTTTAATAGTCATTTTTAGATGAAATAATTGTCTAATAGAAAAATGTAATGCAAAGGTGTAAAATATGCTAAAAATAAAAGGCTGGTAGTGGTAGTTGGTCACCGATGATTAACTAAAAAACGATAAAATAGCCCAATAATGTACCAAGTCCATAATGGTTTACCAAAAGAGAATATTATTATTATTATATGTAATAATTTCGTAATTCTAATGGACTAGTTGTGAAATATTTTTGAATCCTATCTCCCCGTTTTAGCAGGTTTGGCAAGCCACAGCCTAACTCTAGAAAAGAAAGGAAGAAGGGTAATCACCAAATTGATAGTCTTCAATCTTCATCATCTGTGGATGGCTATGCCGATCATCAGAAGCGTTACAAGGGAATATATTGGCAAGCCACTAAAATGCAAAGGTATGATTCTTTTGTATATACTATACTATACTATACTTTAGTCTTTAATTTGACATTTGTTCATGAAATATTGGAACAGCTGCAATATGCAAAAAATCAGGTGAACCCCTTGTCATAGAGGAAGTTGAATTAGACCCACCTAAATCATGGGAAGTACGGATCAAAATATTATGCACATCTCTCTGCCACTCTGATGTCACCTTTTGGAAAATGGATTCTTCAGTAAGCACAAATCCAAAATCTCTATCAACCAATTATTCAATTATGCATCGTACTAGTTGTTACTAAAATTATTTCAAATGAAAATCCCGTAATTTTCTTTTTCAGGCACCTACTGCTATGTTTCCAAGAATTCTAGGACACGAAGCTGTGGGGTAATATATTTTTTTTTTAGTTGAAGAAGAAAAAATTATAAAGTTGGTACTAATGATTATTTTATAATTGTTTACATATTAGATTTGAACTTTCTCATTTGTGATTACAAAGTCAAACTATTACCGGGGATTAATAATCATTTATAAAAACATAAAAATAATGAAATATACTCTTGTTTATCATTTAATATTGTTATTTACAATTAAGTATAGAGTCGTGGAGAGTGTAGGGGAGAATGTGGAAGAAGTGAAAGAGGGTGACTTGGTCGTTCCGGTGTTCCTCCCAAACTGTGGTGAATGCATCGACTGCGAGAGCACAAAGAGCAACAATTGCACAAAGTTTGGGAACAAACGGATCCGTGACATGCCAAGAGATGGAACAAGCAGGTTTAGGGACATGAATGGGGAAGTGGTGCACCATTTATTGGGTGTTAGTAGCTTTTCTGAGTACACAGTGGTGGATGTAACCCATGTGGTTAAAATAACTCAAGAGATTCCTCTTGATAAGGCTTGCTTGCTCAGTTGCGGTGTTTCCACAGGTTAGACTCACACTCACCTTTCAATTTAATTTGCCTCCACATATGTATTATCCATTGTATAAGCTAGTAAGAAGATGAATATAGCTTCATTTCGTATAGCTAAAATCATATGTATTATTTTGTTAATGAAATCATAATTTGAATTCATGACCTCCTTTTCTGTAATTGACTTATAGCTAAAATAAATTCCTTATGTGTAATATTTTGCACAGGAAAATTTGGGATTATAGTTTTTCTATATTTTTGGGTTCTTTGTGACTGTGTCTATATTAGTATTTTGGTTTTTTTTTCTTCACACTAATAAATAAAACTGAAATTACTCGGTGCCGTCTCGGTTTGAACCAATTTGATACTAGAATTAGTATATATAAATCACCTGTTAACTTACTCTATTAAAAACTGTAAAAAAAATTAAATAAATTACTCTATTAAAAAAAACTTAATCTGTATATACTTTAGTTATAGAGATGCGACCTTTATTTTTTATTTTTTTGACTAAAAAACATAGGTCATTTAAGTTTGTTTGCATTTGTTTGGTTTCCATAATGCCGTGCACGATATCGATCTCTAGCTTTGTCTCTTTAAAAGCAATTATGTCAATCAACATTGCGTCCGCATCTGGTTTAAAGAATCTTTTTTTTTGGGCAAGGATCTAACGAAAACTCTACAAATTATAACAAGCTATGGTATGAACATTATTCGATATTTCAATTTGGTGGTTGCATTTTATTTGTATCCTTGCAGGGATAGGGGCAGCTTGGAAGGTGGCGGATGTAGAAAAAGGGACCACGGTGGCTATTTTTGGGCTTGGTGCTGTAGGCTTGGCTGTAAGTTTAGAGAACACGTACGCATTCAGATTTGAGATTGATGATTGCTCTATATGTCCTTTTAAGTTGTTCAAGTTTTTTTAAAAGTGATTGTTAAGAGTTACAATTCGATTAGAGTTTACTTACAAAAAAAAGTCAATCGAAAGTTACAATTCAATTGGTTGAACAATTTGAAGAGTCTATTGAGCAACCACCTTTGAGATTATCCACTTTATCATGGACAAAAAAAAAGGTTTAAATGGACTTGGTCCCCATATTTTTCAAAAATTGAAGTTTTGGTCCCCTATTTTAAAAACTAAATTTTTGATACTTTTTTTCTTCTTCTGAATTTTGGTTAGTCATTTAATTTTTTATGATATTTATAATGGGGAACTATCAAAATATATCACTATTAAACGCTACCACTTTATGAATGAAAATGCTACATCATAAGAAAAATAGAAATGAGTGGAGGACAAAAAATCCAAAAAGAAGGTTAAAACTGACTTTTAAAACAGCACCACGCACCAAATCCATATCTTCCAAAAAAAATATACGAAAATAAAATCTTTGTCAAAAAATACATTCACAATTAGTTTTAGGATAAAATAAAAAAAAAAAACATTTAGGTTAGGATATTTCTTTCTGATAAAACATATTTATTTTTTCAAAGGGAGTGAGATAGTATTTTTTGAGTGATTGAACTAACCTCGAGTTTTGAATGGTGCGCAGGTTGCTGTAGCAGCAAAACAACGAGGAGCTTCGAAGATTATAGGCATTGATTTAAATCAGGACAAATTTGAAATAGGTTTTTGTCTAGCCATATTTTTAGTGATATATATTTTTGTTTGTTTAAACACTATATATACTGCATGTTTTCCTTTAGCTATTTTGAATCTTGAGAAGCATCATTTTCTTGCTCATCATACACAGGAAAACAATTTGGAATAACTGATTTTGTGAATCCCTCCACCTGCAACGACAAATCTGTAAGCGAGGTAAGTTACGCGAATAACATGTTTGGTATCATACCAAAGTTATGTTGTATTTTTTAGCATATTCATATCTTATTAGTAGGAATTGAATTTCGTGGTAGTTCAGAGTTTACAATACTCACAATGTATCAATCATTTGCGCTGGACTCTGTGACAATGTATTTTTTTATTTGATTTTACAATAAATTTTTTTTTTTTCCACTACGTATAGGTGATTAAGGATATGACAAATGGAGGAGCTGATTATTGCTTCGAATGCATAGGCTTGGCATCACTAATGGCAGAGGCTTTTAATAGCAGTCGAGAAGTTTGTTTTCTTTCTGCTTTAAAATCTACTAACATGCATGCATTTGCATGCTTTTGAATACAATTAATAAATCAATTAAAAAACCGATTAACATTAATCAATGGTTGGTTCCCTTAAAAAAAATTAATTAAAGGTTGGTATACTTTGATTAGGGTTGGGGAAAAACGGTGATAATTGGGGTGGAAATGCACGGTTCGCCATTGACCTTAAATCCTTATGACATTCTAAAAGGCAAAACCATCACCGGGTCACTATTTGGAGGCTTGAAGCCAAAATCTGATCTTCCCCTCCTTGCTCAGAAATACTTAGACAAAGTAAGTGCTCTATGTAGAATCAGCATATAATATTACCTTAACATGTATCTTTGGTTACACTTTAGAGGATAATTTAGAGGTGCGAAATTGATTTATATGTTTGAATGTTATTGAGAAAATTGATTTTGACTCTATAATCGATTTTAATCTTAAATATATTTTTAAATTCACTAGTACATGAATGTATACTATACAAATATCATTTACTATTAAGGTCATATTTACACTATCAATTCATTCAAAGTCATTTTTCATAGTCCGCAAAACCAAACACACTTACACTTTTTTTAACCCGGAAAAAATAGTTTCAGCAAACTGTTAGCAGGAAAAATTCTATTTTTTTTTATGGAAAAACAATCACTTTTGCTATTTTGAAGTTTTTATTTAGGATTTTTGGAAAAACCATTTTATCAAAAAAATCATTTTTGTCTCTAGAATGAAAAGCAATGTCTATCAGAATTAATTATTCCAAAAATCAATTTTACTTTTAAAAAACAATGAGGTAACACATAAATTGGTTAAAAATCATTATTTTAAAGAGTGATTTTTTTAAATAGTAAACAAACATAAATAGTTTTAGATTTTTATCTATTTTTTAAAAACTAAAACAAACGCTTGGAAAAAAAACTAAAATGTGATTGGTTTATGTCATTTCTGTTACAGGAACTTAACTTGGATGGCTTCATATCACAAGAGGTGGACTTCAAGGATATTAACAAAGCTTTTGATTATCTCCTTCAAGGAAAGAGTATCCGTTGCATTATAAGGATGGATCATTAATTACCTAACTTGACAACATTTCCTTGTTACCTCAAAAACTCTTTCATTTACCTCCAACATATGATGGTAAACATTTGTCAATAAAAATTGATAGCACAAAACTTCATAAATAAATTGGTTAATAATACTAATGGTACAGATGGAGATTTTATTCGCTAATAAATGATATTCTTCTTCCATTACTTGCGTTAAAACCTCAAAAATTATGCGTCTTTCGTGAAAATGTCTACATTCCAACGGACCGTTAGAATGTAACGGTGATGTTTGTTGAAAGAGGTCAAACCGTCAAGTAAATTTTCGCAATTTGAATAATTAATCTCTAATTTCCGAATATTGGAGGATATTTAGGCAAAAATTTTTTTTTCCTTTTTTTAGGAAAGTCATTTTTTCAATGAATACAGTTAGATAGATTTCCTAGAGATATTTTACAAGAAAGATGCAATATTTAGGAGAAACTAATAGTCATTTTTTAAAAATTTAATGTATGACAATTCAACATTTCAAATACATTACAACGGATAAAAAGTAAAATGTAAATAAAAAATATCTGTAATAAGTTGGGTTAGTTCGTCTAAACAAAGTTGTTGAAACACATTATAAGAAAGGTATGAGGGCACACGATGGAGGATTAATACTTTCATGTGGAGTGCATTTTTGTGATGTTCTATGGTTGGAAAAAGATCGTAAACACTTTAGGTAGGTATGAATCATTAGTGAAATGTTTCAAGCTTTATATAGTCAATTCTTGTTTGTTTATTATTGAGGGGTTGAGAGAGGAACCGACAGGAATAAGAGATAGATCTTGTTGAGAAATTAAGGATAATTTGTTGGTCACTTTTGTAATTCTCTTGAGAGAAAGAGAGTGTAGAAATTAAGGTTTGTTGACCTTAAACTCTCGAAGTTAATTGTATATCTTAAAAAGCTCAAAGTGAATTGAAAATTTACTGTCTCCCACATGCATTTTCAAATTTGGGCCGAATTGGATAAATAATTTTGGTGTGTTTATTCATCAACTCTTTGTATCTTTGGATAAATTGTTTGATTTCTATAGACACAGGTTTTAGGTTTGTTATTGGTTGATTTTTTTATCCTAGAGTGGATTATTTTGTTTTGGTTACCATTGTTCTTTGTCGAATTCATAAAAACTGACGCCGTCGGTAAGATTCAAGATACCAACATTAAGGCTTTATCGAAATAAAGGGATAAAAACTTCATTTTAACTTTCTTTATTCACTCTTTAAAACAATAAGTTATGATGAGTGTAAGAACATTTTCTTTCCAATACTCCTCGTTGACATTCATCCTCTTACTATTTAAGATCAATGTGAGTATGATAACTATATGTAGAACTGACTTCTAAAACATGGAACTCACGTTGATTTTTTTCAATAAAAGAATAATTGTTTGAAGAGTGTTTTAGCACCACTCATAATTTTTCAACCCAATTTAACAGCTCATTTTCACTTTTATCATTCTCCTTTTTTATCACATCAACAATTAATCAATATTATTTGTACCCCATTTAAATGCGTGAAATCCCAAAATTATCAATTTTTTAGGATAAATCCGAAGAAAGGAGGTTTTGCCACTAGTACTGCCGAGAGACATGGATTTACATGGTTATCTTAACAGAACAACCTTCCAAACTCTGAAACTCACTTCAACTCCAACATGTTCCTCTTCGCGCTTCCTTTCTCCTTCACTTCACAAAACCAAAACTTCAATCCACAAATTTCCATTTCCACGCCTCACCAAAGCTCTCTCCACCTCTTCCGCCGCCGTCCAAACATCTCCGACCACCACCACCACCATCTCCGACGACCAAGGTCATTCATTTCCCTCTTTTCTTAATTCTCTGTTTCAGTTTCTTTCTCATTCCTTAACAATGAAATTGGTGGTTTATGTAGGTGGAAAACCTCAATGGAAAGCTACTATAGACTTCAAGTGGATAAAGGATAACAAAGAAACTGTTGCTGTTAATATAAAGAACCGCAACTCTGATGCTAATTTAGAACTCATTCTTCATCTTTATGATAAATTGTTTATTCTTCAGAAGGTTATGTTTCTCTTTTTTCTCTTCATTATACATTCCCTTTTAATTTAAATGGTAAATAACTAAAATGAATGTTCAAATTTGCATTTAGGCCCTACTTGGATAAACAACTTAATTAAGCACTATCACAGCATTGCTTATTTATAAGTTACTTCTATAATGAAGTGCCTATGTAATAAACGCGCTTAATTAAGTCAAAGTCAAACTGTTTTCATATAATGTACTTTATGATAATCGCTTATGCTATAAGAGCTTAATTAAGTTGAAGTCAATCTGTTTTCATGTAAGATATAAGTTGTTTTCATAAGTTATCCAGGAAAAATCATGGAAATAAATTGAAAATAGCTTATGGACATGTGATAAGCTCTCCCAAACAGTCTCACAAGTGCTTATGCTAGTAGATAAGTTCAAAAAAGTCAATTCAAACAAGCCCTAAATGTAATCAACCGCCAATCAAATGCTTGATGGTAGTAATGTCATAATTTCCAAAATATCTTTGTTCTTTTAATGGCTTAGCTAATTTGTTTCTTACAGATAGCAGGAAGTTGAGAGAGTTCGTGTAGAGAGGAATGCGGTGGCTAATAAGATGAAGGGAAGATTAGAACCATCTGAACGCCAAACATTAATTGAACAAGGTCATAGCTCTTGCCACGATTTCTAACCATTTGTTTGTTTGTGTTTGCGCGCACACGTTTTTATGTAAATTCGTTAAAACCGTCACATTATGAATGCAGGGAAGAATTTGAAGGAGGGACTTACTGCTTTGGAAGAAGACCTGGTGAAGCTTAATGGTGAGCTTCAACGGGAGGCGCAGTGTATACCAAACATGACTCATCCAGATGTTCCAATAGGAGGGGAGGATTCTTCCACGATAAGGAAGACGGTATTTCAATTATTACCAATTCCATTCATTTTTTTCTTCTCTGAGTGAAAAGGTTGCATGTTGGTCCTGTTTGGGTATCTCAATTTCTTATCTCTCAAGTAGTAGTGATGTACTTTGGGATTTTGTAGGTTGGCAGCTCTCCTAAATTTAGTTTTCCTGTCAAGGATCATCTCCAACTTGGAAAGGAACTTGATCTTTTTGATTTTGATGCTGCTGCAGAGGTATAGTATGATTAATTTAAGGCTTAAAGCATCGTTTTTTCAAAGTATGGCTATTTATAGTGTAAATTTGAGGTGTAGGTTAATGACATATTGGCAACAGGTAATGGTGAAACAATTCATTATCAACATGATTCTCTTGGAATTTACTTACTTGGCACTCTTATTATTATATAGGAAACACAGTAGTGTCTTAGGTGTAACATCTTGCTTGAAAAGTATATGATATTTGATTGGATAAACCTTCAACTTTTCATAGTTAAATGTTTATATCCATGACTGTTCTTGTGTATGATATTGTTGGAAGACTTTATCTTAAGTGCTAACTTGATGGTAACTTATTCCTTGTTTTTGATTTTAATGATTATGCTGAAGTTTGGATCTTCAAAAGAAATAACATGATGTCTCATGCATCTAACATGCTGCTTCACAGGTCAGTGGTTCAAAGTTCTACTACCTGAAAAATGAAGCAGTTCTATTAGAGATGGCTCTTCTCAATTGGACACTCTCAGAAGTGATGAAGAGAGGCTTTACTCCACTAACAACACCTGAAATTGTACGGTCCTCTGTTGTTGAAAAATGTGGGTTCCAACCTCGTGCTAAAAACACCCAGGTTTGTGTTTGTGTATTGCTTAGCCAATGTAAATGGCTGTTAGCCATTTATTTCTTTCTCACAATGTAATGGTAATCATAATGAGGCCCAACCTTGCTTCATGGTGCAAAGCATTGCAACACTGTTAGATTTTCCCTATAAATACCTCTGCTTTGTGTTTTTGGTGTGATGATTGAAATTCATTACTTCTATTGATGTTTCATCCCAACATCAAACAGGTTTATTCTATCAATGACAGTGACCAATGCCTTATCGGCACTGCAGAGATTCCTGTTGGGGGACTTCATATGGATTCTATACTTGTTGACTCAATGTTGCCCTTAAAATATGTCGCATTTTCTCATTGTTTCCGTACCGAGGCAGGTGCTGCTGGCACTGCAACAAGGTAATTGATTATTGAGCTTACTTGTTCCTACCATGTTCCTAGGTATTGATTTGACCACAGATTTATATCGGCAGTAATACTCAACTTTCTGCCAGCGAAAATATATATAACCAGTCAAAGTTCCTACTCTTAAGTCTCATCCTACATATTAATGTTCATGTTTATGAGTATTTAGTTCTAAACTTTCTGCTATTGATTGATATGAGCAGGGGTCTTTATCGTGTCCACCAATTCAGCAAAATTGAAATGTTTATTTTCTGTCGCCCAGAAGAGAGTGATCATTACCACGAAGAGCTTATTAAAATTGAAGAAGACATGTTCTCATCCCTAGGGCTACATTTCAAGTGAGAGTTACTACTCAGCGCATCCTTTCTTCAGTTTATAACATGATCCCATTACTGCGTCTATTATAACTGTGAGCATTTCTGCAGAACTTTGGACATGGCCTCCGAAGATTTAGGCGCACCTGCATATCGTAAATTTGATGTTGAGGCATGGATGCCTGGTTTAGAACGGTTTGGTGAGGTCAGTATTTTGTTCCCTTTGGTCTGATATTATCTCTTTTTTAATGTAATTACTAATTGGTTAATCATCTTAAATACAGCCCCACTAAACTAAGATGTTGGACTTGTGTGGGTAATGGGTTTTAGTTAAGATCGAATCAATCAGGAGTATTTGAGTTTGAACCCTGACTGAAACAGTTCTTGGTCAAACTTTAATTACCTTCCGGTCGAAATGTGGATTATCAAGACCTCCTTCCGTTGGGAATTGGAGGATTAAGATTAAAAAAAAAAATACATCCCCACTATAGCTGCATGCACTAAGTCAGTGATTATTGAAGCTTAGCTTAACAACATCTCATGAAAAACTGTGGCTTTATATATACGATCTGCTGAACTTGTTTCCTCTTCATGTTTGATATAACGGCAGATCTCAAGCGCATCAAATTGCACAGACTATCAGAGTCGTCGATTGGGAATCCGGTATCGTCCATCAGAAGTACTTGTCCCGGGTCCAAAAAAATCTAAAGGCAATCTCACTCCACCACAGTTTGTTCACACGTTAAACGCAACCGCGTGTGCTGTACCGCGAATGATTATATGTCTACTTGAGAATTACCAACAAGAAGATGGATCTGTCCTTATTCCGAAGCCATTGAGGCCATTCATGGGAGGACTTGATATTATCACTAGAAAATCATGATATAGTGTACTATAACATTCTTTTGTTCATTTGAAGGATGCTGTTGCGGCATTAGATTGTGGTCATAGATGAGTTGAAGCAATTTCATTAAAATGAAAATGGCACTGATTAGTTTGTTGTACAAAATAATTTTATATCAGGTCAGGTTGTCAATTTTTTTTCCTTTTTAAAATCAGATGTCTTCTATTGTTTATGTATAGTATTAATCTTAGTACAATTTTACTTAATTACTTCTCTATTTAACGAATACCAATAATAAAGAAAGGGAGTTTGCAAGAGCTCATTTGAGTTTATCTTATGATATATTAATACAAAAATTTAGAAAAACTTGTGAAAAATAATTTGTCCACAAACTAAGTTTAACTAATTTTTGTAAATGTTTGATGATAATTTATAAAAATTGTCCTCATAAGTATAACTCGGTAGACTAGTTGACCTTAATGGTGAAACTCTAACTACTAGACTACTTAAACATTTTTATTATTATAGATATTGCTTTTATAGATTGTGAAAGTTCTCCATACGTCATCTTTGAATGTAGAAAAACACTTACATAGAAACACTTGAACAATAAATTCTCAATTGAAGTGTTTATCATACTAGCTATCTATTATATTGTTTTGGTGAAGTCATCATAGCAAACCAGGACAGAGGGAAACGTAAACATGACAGGAACAAAACAAATTAAATCATGCTTTAACATTTTGTTATCTTCTAAGGAACAAAAGAATGTTGAACTATCTATTAATCAAAAAGTATAATTACAATAATGCAGTTTACAAAAATAAATTTGCAATAAAGCATGCGAACAACTCCCTAGCTATGTTAAACAGCTCTTCTCTTTTACATAAATAAGTGATGCTCACATCAACTCAATAAATCAAAGAATAAATGAATGAATGGATTTTCCTTCCAAAAGCTCCATCATATAAGAATCTCATGTTGTCACCTTCCAACTTTCCTTTTTTTTTCTTCCCCTTTTCTTTTCCTTCTAGATATATACACTCAGCTACCAGTCCTTATAACACCTTCTTCCAGCTGAATTTTGTTTCAGATTGTGTTATGAGTCATTCTTTCACCAATGTGTTAACTAATGAAGGAAAAAGCTTTTGCTTTTATGCTGTAGGTGGTGATTCTCTCCGACATAAACAATCAGGTAAAGGATTTGCATAAAATGTTTCTTCTGAACGAAACCTGTCCACTCCCTTTGTTCCAGGAATGGGTCCTTTTCTCTTCCTTAATAAGCCAACCCTACCAAACACACCACAAACCAAATATCAAATAAATAAATTGCTTTAATAATTAGTATAATCTAAGGTGTAATCATGTCTCTGAATGAGTAATATGCAAGAGGTATTGGACTCGATCCCAACTACATACTAACATATTCTACGACCCCTAACAAATGTTTTTATTATTTTATCACACTTAAATGAAATATGATATGATGAGATGTATATAAAACATATTTATCCAACCATTAAACTACTTGACATTTACATTAATGCTTTTTCTGTTTTTCCAATTACATACCTTCCTTTGTGGAGATCATTCACTCTATTGGACAGTTGTTCCCCCTCAGTCATTGATCCAGTTGCCAGTTTATCGAACAAACGAACGAGAGCTTTCCTGATAAAAAATACCAAATGAAAAAATTAGGGTTAATGAATTACAAAATTTTGAAAGAGAGAAATAAATTCATCTGCATAAGAGTGAAAGAAAGGCTCACCTATCTGGAGATATGGTCCTTCCTTTCCCAAGAAAACGACGATGGCCTTCAACCGCCCGTGCCATGTTGCCAGGGTAAGAATGTACAAATACATCACTTTCAACCGATACAATATAGTCAAGAGCGGCCATTTGCGACGCATGATTAGAAAATGGTTCAAGCTCTTCAATAGATGCCAACTTTTCCTGATATTAGTTACATGTAAATTAAATAAGAAACCAGTTCAAACAATGTTTTATCAATCTTCATTCACCAAGAAACAACAATAAAGTCTTGAAATTTCTAACCTTGCTCATTAAAAATGGATAGCGTGATCGCAATTCAGTCATATAGGACTCACCCCCATATATCTCCCCTGCAGCAATATATATTGGAGTCTTTGTAGGGTATCCAAGAGCACTAAGGAAAATTCCAACTTCCTTTGGAGTTAAGGGACAATACCCTTTGGCCCTCTCTTCTGTAGAATCGATGTGCTTTCTTTTCCAATAAGTAGTATTCTCTCTGCAAGTTTAGTTCGTGTTAGTCATGTCAAACATCAGGAAGAAAAATTAAACTGAAGATTCGACAAAGAAATTTGAAGCATCAATACCTGATAATCTGTAGTTCTTTGGCTTCAGTGGTTGATAAATCATGAGTGCAGCCACTAAATGCAAGCATATCCTTCTCATAACGCAAGTGTAATGTGATATAAGGACCATATGATCTCATCCTCTCCACCAACATCTGCAAATGCCCAAAAAGTATTTAAAAATAAGATAGAACAAAAAATCCAAAAGTAATGAAACAAAGAAGCTAGCAAGAGTTTGTATCTACTGATAGATATACCTTCCCCATCTGTTCAATGCGAGGAGAGAAACGAAGAGCATCATAACAAGCACGGCAGCGAAGCTTTTGAATATCTTGAGGTAGATGGTTATTTGCTAGTCGAGAATCTGATTTGGAAGCTTGAATAACCTTTAGTCAATCATAAGATAATTGTACAGTATCTTAGAGAACTTAGATATTGAGGTCAATAAATGATAAATCAACAATAAGATAGAAATTTATATACAAAGAGATTACATACTTTGAAATTATCCCAAAGGGCTGCAATCTCATTTTGATAGTAATCCATACCAGACCAGCTTTTGAATTGCTTCACCATTTTAGGTGCATTAGCCAGCTCCTTGGGAAGTTTCTTAATGATTTTTATATCATCAGCAAGAGAACTAATAAACCTCTTTTCATCAAAGATATCTGAGAAAATGCTGCAAATTAAACAAAAGAATGTAAAATATAATTATGCAAAATCCAGAAACAAAAAACCAAAAATAAAAGAGATTTTTTTTATAAACCTCGAGAATTAAAAGTTACCTATTATCTTGCCAAAATGACTTTTTATCAAGTTCTGGAATTACAAGAGTAGCATTTATAATGCGAGCTATAGCTACCATGTCACATATCTGCAGAAAAAGCAACAAATTTTAAGCTTCTAGCAATACAACAATTTGAAAAACATTTTAACATCTAATGAAAATCAAATACAAAAGATAAATTCATGTGAAATAAGTTTTGGCGTTAAAACAAAGATATTGCATATCAGAGTAATATAAAGAGAGAAATCATACCCCGGCACGCATTTGGTTGAGTCCGCCATTTGTATGAACTAGGAGGTAACCTTGCGAATTTTCAGGAGCTGGAGAAACATTTAACATTTCATTTAAGTACAATGAAAACAAACACACACTTACAAATTGCAACATAAAGTTTAAAGTTTCTTACTAGTGTAGTTAGGAGTAGGCTTTGTACAGGGTAGAAACCCATGATTTGGAGGTGGCTTCCACAGTTTCTCATAGTCTGGATCCCCACTTGAATCATTCAACTGTCAAAACTAAAGGAGTCAAAAAAACAAAAAAATAATTGAAAAATTCATAATATCTTTGTATCATTTAAAATATATTATGCGTAGAAACACATTTTTAGGAGGTAATACATAACACGACACACCAATGCTGCTGGTGAACACTAAAAATCAAATATAACAAGCCTTGGATGATATACTAATAAACATTCCTTAAAAAAAAAATGATACGAATAAACATGAGCTCCAGAGAAGAACAAAAACCAAGATAACAGAGAATAAACTATCAAGACAAAAAAAGTTAATGAATAGAAACACGATTTTACTTTATGATGGCTTTCTAACAATCATCAACACACCCAAATAGGCAATTGGAATTTATGAAGCAGAAACAAACACCGGTAATAATTTACAAAAATAGAAGTGATTGGATGTAACTGCGTGTTAGTGTCATGATAATACGGACACCAAGACACAAAAAAGCACCATACCAACATTGACATATAGATAGTGATGATAATTTAAGAAAACAAAAATGATTGAATGCAACTACATGGGTCAGTGTCATAAGTTCATAACACCAATATAAAGTGTCGGTTCTACATAGATTGAAATAATTGAGTTATCTTTTTGCAAACACAAAACCAGTTAAGTTTTAAACAAACATATCAATAAACCAGTTCTTTAGGTAGTATGATTGGAAATACAAGACCTTGGGAGCAGAGGGTGGAGCCTTAGATGAATGGGGTGGAACAAGCTCTCGGGTCCAGCTTTGCAGGTTACGAAACTGTCACATTTTCAATTTAACAGAAAAGATTTTGATTAATAAGATATTTAATATAACAGAAATATCATTTTTTTTCAAAAATTAATTAATTGAAGCTAAAAAATATTTGAATGTGGTATATGCTAAAAATTTCTAACTATATGCAATAATATAAATATACAATTACGCATAGATATATACCTGTCCAGGAGCAAGTCCAAATAAATATAAATATGTTTGGGCACAATACTGATGTGACTAAATGTTTTTTTTCTAATGTTTTTTATTTTATGTGAGTGTGTGTCTAACAATATTGATTTGTTATTTTTCTCTTATGCATAATAGATAAATTTAAGTGTCTAGAGAAAAACGTGAACCAAAATTGGAAAATTTAAATAAAACATTGTTCAAGTCAATAGTTTACTTAAAATTGAAGCTTCTCAGTAGGAATCACAAAATAGGGTCATTGAGAGAGGCAGAAAAGTAATAAAAAATAAAAAATAAATAAAAAGTCAAAAACAGAATCTGGTACTTAACAAATATTGTTAGAGAAGACCACGGAGTATCCAAAACAATAGGAACAAACTCGCACCAAACAACCAAACCTAAAAAGTGTTTTTTTGTTTTTGTTTTAATGGCACAAAAAAAAACAGAATATAGATGAATTATTATGAGAAAAAGAAGAAGGATACTAACCATGTGAATCTTTTCATTGAAGTTATTAGGATCAGTTGGAGAAGTTGATACGTGCACATGAACAAAGAAGAAACAAGTAATGGTTATTGAAAGAATGATTGCACCGAGGAATCTCCTTATTAGAATGGCCAATGGAACTTTTCTGCGTTTCTGCATTGATCCTTTTGGTAAAGAACTGAATTCACCTACGTTGATTATGCTTTTTCTCCCTACTAAACAATCATAAATAAATTACATTATAAGTAAAAAAACAAAACAATACATGACATAAGAGAAAAAGAACAAAACTAGGTACTAGGTTCGGGAATGTTGTTAATAATAATAATATAAAGAAAAAGAACGTGAACCTCGGACTCTCGGAGTGCTCATGTTTGGAACGAGGATGATGATGATGAGTATTTAAATGAAACGATGATGTTTGTTTTGTTTGATGGTGTGGTTTTGGCTTTTTGTGAATGTTATGTGCTAATTGCCACCTTGATGTGGACGGTTTCTTTATATCTGAATAATTTATTTCACGATGATCACTTCACTCGAGTAATTCCTTTTGCATAACTGACTCCTCTTTTAATGCTTCTTACTACTTCTAAGATTTTGTGCGGGGCCTTTTCCTTATTTTTCTCTCTCATTCATCCTTTCCTTTTTTTAATAAATTATAAACTTAAATAAACTACACATTTTAAGATTATTGTTATCCTCCTCTTCAAAAAGGATTATTGTTATCTTAATCTTTTTGTTTTGGGCTTCAATATTATCTTAATCATTTTTTTCGGAAAATATTATCTTAATCATTTTAAATTAATATATTCTCTCATTCTTCCTTTCCTTTTTTAATTAATTAAAGATAAACTTAAAAAACTATAATCCAAAAAAAAAACTTAAATAAACTATACTCCACTAGCGAAAATTTTGATTTTGATTAAAACTAAAGATATAAAAATGTTTGTTCCTTTCAAGTTATATAACAAACCGAGTTAACCATGGTTATCTATTTCAATGACACAAAAAATAATAATTTGGATACTTTTTTTTAGCGACACCAACAATAATCTTTATTATATAAAAAGTTATAAATAAACTTATCTAGTTTATTACACTTTTTAAATGATAAAAGAAAAAAAACAGACATGTATATAATCACACCGTGTTTGTTATATATTTTTTAATATTTAAATTTATTCTTATCTATTTGTTACACGTATTGAAAATTAAGGGTATTTTTGAAAAGAAAAATCCAACTCAAAATAGATGAAAAAGGTGTTTTCTTTATATATAATATAGATATAAATTTTATTTATTTTTTTATTTCGGGCTTCAATGTTTTTTTAGGGGGTTTTGAGCTTCAATGTTAACTTAATCGCTTTAAATTAATACTAGACTTTTGACCCGTGCGTGTTGCACGGGTCTTCTCGACTATAATAGAGACCAATAAATATTCTTTAACTCGTAAGATCATAGGCCCATCAATAAACGCAAATTAGATTATTAGAGATACAATATTACAATCAAATGATAATAAATAAAATTATAAAGAAAAAAAATTAAAAGAATACAAAATTATATTGTTGCACGGTTCAATTTTATTTATTACTTTTTTAGTTAAACATCAAAAATTAATGCAGTTCATTATTCCTAACAAATTATTTAGGGTAGCCGAGTTTGAATGGAAATTATGGTGTTCTATTCGTAAACGTATTAAATAAGTGTACAACAACTTGTCAAAAAAAAAATCTACAGAAACAATAGGTTAAGTTGCTGCAGACCTAATAAAATTAATAAATAATAAGGATAAGGATTAAGATATCTATTAAATTTTTGCTTTGAAAAATATTCACGGTTATTAGAGAGAGAAATGAAAAATATATATGATGCAAATTTAGAGCCAAAATTTTAGGATAGAGTTGTTGCAAACCTAACAAGGGATTAATGAAGGAAAAAAATTAGGTTAAATTGCTACAGACCTAACAAAATTAATAAATAAGGATATTCTCCCATTTTATTTATCTTAACCTTTATTCTCTTAGCATCAAAAAAAAAACCTTCGTTTTTTTTCCTACTTTCCTTTTCTTTTAAGATAAACTTGAAAAAAACTAAACTGAATTTTTAGATTATGATTATCTTAATCTATTTTTTGTCTTGTAACAAAAAAAATCTATTTTTTTTGTCTTAGAATGTCAACTAAAATCAATATCTTATAACAAAAAAAAACTAAAATCAATATATTCATGCATTTTGTTTATAAGCACTAGCTTAAACATGCACAGTCACGTGCCTCTTTTTTCGCTATTTTTATTACACTAACACGTGTAGATCATCAACGATATGTTGTAGATATATTGCTTGTAAATTACAAACGACATTTTATATAGAAAGTTTATATAGATTAAAATTATTAGTATAAATATTTGTGACTTTCTAACAAACTCAACAAATCATATTTATCTTTTTCAATGACAACGATAATATAACAAATATTCTTATATTTTTTAGTTACACCAAAAATATAATATTATTATAGAAAAATTTATTTAAAGGCATAATTGGAATAAAAAAAAAAGTCAGCCCAAAATCCTCTGTTATCTTTAGAGTAAATAGGCAATTACCCTCCTGAAATTGCAAGTTTCGTCAATTACCCCCTTGAAATTAACAAAACTTCAATTACTCCCCTGAAATTGCACAACATTAATAAATTTACCCTCTTTGTCAATTTTTTCTGTTAGTCAACATGACGTTTTGCAAATATCCCCTTGAAGTTTTGCTCTTATGTGTAAAATGCTCCCTAAACTTGAAAATTTATATTTTTTTTTCTTATCCTTCTCAAAAGATATTAAAGGCAAACAATTAACTGTTAACTTTAATAATTTAAACTATACAATATTACAATCCAAAATTCACACTAAAAATTCGCAAAAAGGTCTTAATAATGCAAGAAAAATCATTGCAATTCACACTAAAAATTCGCAAAAAGGTCTTAATAATGCATGAAAAATCATGTGCAGAGAACCAAAATGAAAATCATCTACATTAGTTTTGACACATGTAGAAGAAACCGAGTAGTATAGTTCTTGTCATTTCTTAAATTAATAAAAATACATACTTGTATAGATGCAAATATATATACGTTGAATATCCAAGAAAATGAAAATACATATTTGCCTTACAGCATATCACAGTTAATGTTATATCATGGAGTTATTGCACTAAATGCATTTCCCATTGAAACACCTATCTCTGTTGTGTATATTAAGAAGCTATATTTACTATTTTTTTTAGAAGCATCTTAGTGCCTCACGAGCTGCTACATGGCAGCTTCCTGAAACATTTCATTCAACAAACAATTATTGAAACAGAGATAAGAAGCTAAAGTAATGACAGAGAGAAAAAAAAATATAAATTTTCAAGATCGGGGGACATTTTGTAATAAGTGCAAAACTTCAGGGGGTATTTGCAAAACGTTATGTTGACTAATAATAAAATTTGACGGAGGGGTAAATTGATTAACGTTGTGCAATTTCAGGGGGGTAATTGAAGTTTTGTTAATTTCAGAGGGGTAATTGACGAAACTTACAATTTCAGGGGGTAATTGACTATTTACTCGTTATCTTTATATATAGTACATATACATTTTTTATGCGTTGGCGATGTCCAACCATCATGAGGACCTCCTTTTTTCCTTCGATGATTTTGTTTTAATAGAAATGATTTATTTAAATTGATAGAGTATATCAAAAATAACCTCATATTCACCATTGCTTAAAATGAAAAGGACAAATCTGTGAACAAACTCACAACATCCAAGTTAATATCATAAAACGGTATGCCTATAAATGATATGATAAAATTAAAGTGATTGAAATATTCATATCTTTGTATCTACAGCATTGGTGCACAAATCATTGATTGAATAAGCAAACAAACACCGCAACAAAATGAAAAATTAAATAATAATGCACAAGAAAACATACAACACAGCGTCGCATTCAGAAGATAAAATCACAACAACAACAAAAAAACCAAAAATATTTGATTTGGGTGAAAACCACTTATTTATATTAAAAGAAGCGAAAAAGATGTTAGTGGTGATTCTAGGCCAAAAAATGACCTAAAAGAAACCGTCTCTGGTGAATGAAAAATAAAATTTCTCTCTTAAAAAACTTTTGAAAAAAAAATCTTTTCCCTCAATGATAGAAACTCATACCCACGTTCTTTAGTATAAACCTTGAACACTTTCTTTTATGGGTTAAAATGAATATGAGTTCACCAATTTTACAAAACCCGCATAATTTGGTGAGATCTATATGAATTTTGATCAATAAAAAATAACCTTTTCTTTAAAAAGAAAAGAAGATAATTTGTTGAAATGTTGCAGGTTAGAGAGTGTATTGCTACCACTTGATTTTTTTTCTCCTTCTTTTGGGAGCAAAAGATAAGGGAAAAGAGCTGATTTGTATTATTTTGCGTTACAATTGTTAAAAATTGATACTAACTTGACATCTTCGTGGAAAATACTTGTAAACTTATAAATTTAATTTCCGCTATTTAAAATATTAATATGCTTCTTAAAAGAAAATGTGAGACATTATGTATGAATGATTTCGTCCTCCTAATGATTCTCTAACCCAAGTTTGAACACCAAATGATGACGATGATGATAAATTTTGATGGTACTGTAAGGACTTGGTAGTAGGTATGAATCATGATATGATAAACTAGGAACGCTGTCATTTTCTCCATTTTTTGGCATCGAAATTATGTGGTCACAAAAATTAAGTTATGGTGTAGCATTTTGAATTTGATCGATAATGGCGAAGAAAACGCTAATGAGCGATCAACACGACTGGGAATTTGTAGAATAAAGTGAATGCAATGTGCACGATAAGTTAATGGGAGTATAAGCAACCACTAAGTTAAAACTTCATTATCATTATTGTCCCTTTGGAATGGAATAAGTGTGGCACATCAATAACACCAACCTATATTGGTCTCCAACATTTAGTAATATCAAGAGTTTGATTTAATGGTAAAAAAAATAAACATTGAAGTTATAAGTTTAAGTTCTCCATCAGACTTTTGGTAAAGTTCTCTATCAGACTAATGATCATTCTGTCACCCAAATTGTTTATCATAAAACAAATAAAATGCATGTAAGAGTGAGTTAAATTAATATATTTTTTGGAGAGGAAATGCATATATGTTTTGTCAACCTCTATTATTAACAAGCGTGCACTTCCTCGTTTTTTTCAAATAAATATTATAGTCGATCTCCATTGAATTCATTAGGATTAGTTTATATTTGAGCTATTATGATTGATTATTTTTTTTTTATAAGTCAAGAGCAAAATGACATCAAAAAAATAGTATCCAATTAAGTTGGTACTCTATTCTAGTTTGTTGCTAATCAACAATCCTAACGGGCAAAACCAAAAACTAAAAAATAAAAATCCAAAAAATGGATTCAACCCTAAACATTTGTAACAATTAAGCTCAGGTCTAAATTTTGGTGAATGAACTGATCGTCAACACGAAATCGGATCACGTACCATCAACTCCCCGCAACAAAGACATCAAGCATCAACGACTCTTTCGAGTCCATAGAGTACCACAGACAAATGCTTGAAAATGGGGGTGAATTCGACCGCTAACACAGTAATTAACGAATTCACGCGCACCAACTCATCAACTGATTAATTAGCCATTTCTGGCCTACATCAATCGAACATACAAACCCAGCCGAGGCACATTGAGGATGTCATATGAACTCGATCGCCAACAGGGTAACGAATATCGCACACTCACAATTTATGGTGACAAACGGCGCAAATTCACGGCCATTTCTAGCCCCACAATCCAAAATCGATCACAAGACCAGGTAAGATTTTTTTGAAAATGACAACAACCAAAGCAGGCCAATCTTTGCAAAACTGAATCGTGAAGCAAGCGAACCTGCAGAAAAACCAGATATGAAGCAACCATCCAAACAGAAACCACCATCGACACCCACCACAACCCTTGCAGACGACGAATCAAAGAAAGCCGAAGGAGGGTTGATCGTGTTGGAGCAGAGGTGACCGCCGGAAAGAATGGTAGATCTCACCTTGGTTGTTGAAAACTTAGATTGATCTAATGATTGTAATAGATTTAACATTTAAAATAGGAGGATTTGAAAGTAGGATTAAATATTTCTATAAAAAGAAAATGTGAGATTAAATTTAATTAAGTAAAGAATGATAAAATTGTAAATAGTTTTTTAATGAAGGGTAAATTGAAATGAATAAACATAAAAATAGGGATTCTAATATGTATTTACAGATGAATTTATTTATATCTTCGTGTGAATTTTATTCCCACTGTTTTCATTAGCGTTTTTTTTATTCTCATGAATATTTTATACCGAGGAATACAATTTTGTGAACTTGTAACAAACATAGAAATGTATATTACTATCATTTTATTCCCAAAAATCTATGAATAAAACTTGAAACAAACACATACTTAATAGTTAGCATGTTGAAGAGTGATTGTGCGCAAGAGCGAGAAGTTTAAATTTAGACAAGATTGACGTATTTGTATTTTAAATTTAGATTTGATTTATATTGACATATATACATTATGAACGATGTTTTATTAGAAAGATGCATTTTACGTAATAAAACATAAATCAAGATTATATAATCCAAATTAGTTAAGAATGTCGACAATGGTTTGTTAGTAAGCTTGACTCATTTTAAAGTTGTTAATAAAACTATCAAAAAAAATTAGACTTACATTCCGATTTTACTTGAGTTTATCTGATTTTACCCGAGTTTGACCGAGTTAACTCGAGTCAAACTCGTCAAACATTCCGATATTACCAGAAATCGAGTTTACCTACGAGTTGAAACGATTTTGGTACCTAAAAACGCAAACTCGGTAAACTTGTTGAGTTAACACTCGATTCGTGGAACATTGAAGAGAAGGGACTGGGTTTGTCAAAAACACGAGAATAGTGTGGGCTAGTAAGCACGACTGGTGTAGATAGCATTGCCAATTTGAGAAAGGTTAACCAAAAAGTATTTATATATAAGGTTTAAATTAGAAAAAAATTTATCCTACACCCCAATAATTATACTCCTACCCCTACAAACTATGAAAGATTACAATTTAAACTCTTTCTAAAATCACTTTCATTCGCCCCATCATCATCATATTTTCTGGAATTAACAAAAGCTGATAAGTTTTTCAAAGTTTTTCTAAAATTAATGGAAAATTTTTATGTGTTTTTCGGAATTAAAAAAGTTGGGAAGTTTTCCAAAGTTTTTCGAAAATTATAGAGACCGTTAAATGGAGAAGTTTTCTGGAATTTGTTCGAGTTTCTTAATTTTCATTACAACCAAAACAAACAAAAAAAATACTTAGTTTCTTTAACGCTTAATTAATGATTTGGTCCCTTAAGTTATTTGTTGGTTACATTTTAGTCTCATAGGTTATTAATGTTACAATTTTGTCCCTAAGTCATCTTCCGTCAACCAAATAAATCCTCACCGTCAAAACCGTTAAGCCAATGTCTAAGGTGGATACACATTGCAAGTTGTCACGTCACCGCTCACATGTGCCTATTTAACATTTTGGCAAAAGACTGACGGTGAGGATTTATTTGGCTAACAGATATTAACTTAAAGGACCAAATTGTAACGTTAATAACTTATGAGACCAAAATGTAACCAACAAATAACTTAAGGGACCAAATCATTAATTAAGCCTTTCTTTAAATATAACATGGAAGGTCAAATGTGAAACGGTGTGCGTTCCTTTTGTTTTCTTGTTTATTTTATTTAATCAAAATTAAAAATTGAAAAGTATGAATTAAATTGAATAGTGATGAATGACAATCCCGTTTGGAATTTAGATCTAAGATCATACATAATGGAGACATCCATTTTTTGGTACTTAAATGGGTCTCACGTATACACATCATTCATTTATAATTTTATAATTGTAGTACCTAATAAACACCCATTCCCTTCAACCCAACATCTCACACAAATTTTTTAAATGTGACCCACTAATTAAATATCATTAACTTTATATCCCTACATTTTAATTTTTTAACATTACTAGAGTGTGGGGTTCCCACTTAAGATTGGGGTCGTAAGTGAGACCTTGGGTCTTATAAGACTCGCAACAACTTTTCTCCCAAATGGGGTACCTAATAGATACCGAGTCTTAAAAATTTAAGTCTCCCTTATTGGAGACGATCTAAGCAAGGGTCGGCCTAGAGCATAGGATGGGGGTACGGTGCCATAGGCCCATGCCCGTAGGGGCCCAGACAATTTGTTTTATGTCGGAGGCGTATATAGAATTAATTGGTTAAAAAGGGGTATATACAGTAATAAAGGGAAATTGGGTCCAAACCATTACTAAACTTCAGCCCATCAGCTGTTTCAACTTTTTTTTATACAACCCAAGAGCATTTCATTTTCACACCTCAACCCAACACTTTCATTTTCACCCCCAACATTTCATTAACAATGAAAGGAAGAAGGATTTTTGGAATTTAAAATGGGTGGAAATGCCCCTCTATGTGTTATTTCCCCGTCTCTACTCGAAAGGATGGGTTGGTGAGTGACATTTGGGAGGTTAGGGATGGAGAGGTCCGTTAGAATCTTTCATCAATAAAAGGTGAGTAAAGTTACACCGTTGAATTGACACGAATAAAAATCATTTATTTGACTTTTATTATTTATTATTTATGTTATGTCTATAACCTAAATAATTAAAGACAAATAAATGGGTTTGATTGGTGTCAACCCATCTTTTGTCGATAGGTAATGTACTTGTCATCTATTCTAAAACAACAAAATAAAATTATATTTATTTTCCAAAAGTTGTACGATTCTTATCATATTTTGTTTATAAAAAAAAATGACGATATAGACTCTAACATAGAATAACTCAAGTTTTTCTTCTTCAACAGAGACAAGTGTAATTTGTCAAAAAAATACATTAAATCTTATAATTGTTAATTTTAAATTAAACATCACTTTCTTAATATGTTTGCCGTGATTAAAGACTTGTGGTTTGTCTCTATGAATGTAATTCAATTGATAGAGATATTGTATTATACATACATGGACCAGGGTTTGACTCAAATTCCCCACTCATTGAATTTCTAGCTATTAATCCACTTTTTTTTTTAATAGATAAACAAAATGAAAGCCATCATAATGACATATAATTGAAGGGGAGTTCTACGGTGCAGTCAGAAAACTGACTTTTTTGAAAAAGTTATTTTATTTAGCCAATAGTATAACTTTGATGGTTGATGGACCATTCTAGGTCTAAACTTTTCCTTATTACAAATCAGTCCTCATAGAAAACATAAACGACTTTTGCTTATTGTTTTTTCTTCCACTTTTACCTTTAATAATTTATCAAAAAGTTATTCTTAAACTTTTATAATTTAATTACACTTGTATAAAACTGGACATTTGTGTATTGAAACATTTATACATTCATTTTTTAAAGGGATTTATATTTTATATGTTCTTATAAGCTCAAACCTAAATTATAAATAAATTTATATGCTCATCATTACCCTTATTTATATGCTCATCCTTACCCTTATTATTTTATATTCTCAACTTGACGTGAAATAAATTTAGCAGCTCAACGTTACAATTTTTATTTTACGTGAAATAATTATAGTGAGTAATGCATATACATATATAATAACATACAAACTATAACAAAAAAAATAAATATACAAACTATAACCAAAAAAAGATAATAACTTCACTAGAAAAGTCATTCTCATGACTTCACCGTAGAATTTTCCTAACAAATAAGCATCTTGTCATTTTCAAAAAGTGTCCCGGACACCGGTTAAGAAGTCAAATATAATAATATTTGCATTAAATGCTTGAATAATGACTCAAAAAGGGTAATATTTGCATTTAAAGTTGTGTAATCATCAATGCATTAAATGCTTCCTCTTTTGGCTTAAAATTTTCTCTTTTGACTTCCTTAACCAATTGCCCATAGGGCACTGGTCAGCATTACCCCTTTTAAAAAATATAAAAGTCTTATGCGTGAGGCGAATGAGGCCATATGTTGCATGCGGCAGCATGGGTGTGGCATAGAAGGAAACACATGAGGTGGATAGCAACCCAATGAGAAGTTGCTAACGCATTAATGAGAGTCATCTGCGAGGCGCAGACTTGTGTGTGTTTTTGAAGGTTTGGAAAAAAGTTTGAGGATCAACACCGCAACTTATATATTTCTCTTCCGCCCTTTTAATTATGGTTTTTATTACCGTTATCATGTGTAACTAAACTTTCATAAATTAGGATTAAATGATGAACATTTATGTAATGGTTGGAACCACATGACCTATGAGTCCTTTTCTTAATGTAATTTAGATTATATTTGTTTGTTTTACCTCGTTCTTAATGATTTTCAAGCTCTAACCCATTTTGAATTGATTTGAGGTTATAACTCGCTATTAACTCTGGTTTTTTTAGTTGTACCTAGATTTATCAATTGCTAATTCACCTAGGCATGGGTTTTAATTAATATGATTTCGTTTAACATGCTCAAATATTTTTGATAATGAGATTCAACCTAGACATAGGGTTTCTATATTAGATAAAGAAGACCTTAAACCGTAGCTGGAATAGGTCTACTTTGTTAAATGTTGTGAATATAATGTATAGCTCACAACTTGAATTGCTAAAAGAAGAAGCAGTTGTTATTTCACTTCTGTTAGAATTGAGGATATTGAGTTTTTTTCTTGAATCCATCCAAGGTCGGCTCATTGATATCCTCTATATTTTATAGTTGTTGTTGTATGAGTTTTGACTTTTGTAATTTGGTGTTGTTGAATTTTTGTTGTCTATTGAAAGAGTCGACTTTTGCATGTGATTTAGAGTTGTCTAAATTTGTTGTTCTTATTAAGAGAGTCGTCTATCAACCATTGTTGCCAAAATTATGATTTAAATCCCAAAATTCAGGATTTTGTGATTTTACTCACCTTCATCGATCCAAATCCATTGCAGAATCATAATAAATAAATAAAAAGCAAAATCCTAGTAAAATCGCATCGAAATTATGAAATCCTTGCAAAATTGTAGGTTTTTACAAGATTTTGAAGAAGAAGAAAAATACAAGTCAATTTTGACCCAATTCCCATAAACACTACAAAAAACATTGTAGTTAGCTAGGAAACATTTCCTAGGAATAGAAGCAAATTTCCTTGTTCCTAGGAAATTTCCGAGGACCCACCGAGGAAGCTGTTAGCTAGGAATTACCTAGGAAAATTTCATAGGAAACGTTCCTGCAAAAAACTGTCAAAATCTGCCACCATTGTCACAGTTCAGTCGATGTGACAATTAAAAATTAAAAAAAAAATTAAAATTCAATTTAAAATATTTTGAAACAATTAAAAATAAAATTTGAAATTCAATTTAAAATATTTTGAAATTCAAAATATTGCACCAAAAATTTAAAATTTTAAAAATTGCGCCAATTTATTTTTTGATTTGAACCAAAAAAATTGAAAAAATTCAGGATATTTAATTATTTGTTTCCTAGAAAATATTCCTCAGAAAACTACTAAAAAATAAATTAAAAAAACCGAAAAAATACAAATTTTCACCTAAAATTATGTTAATTAAATAATAATTTTAAATATTATTTTACATTTCCAATACCCAAATAAACGGAAAATATATTCATCGACGAGAGGCTGCAAGACACACCCGCAACTCGCAACAGAAAGTACAAAAGGGACCGTATATAAGCGGCACACCTAAACCCCAAAAGCAAGACCCAATCATGATGCGAGGAATATACAACATACCACAACCAGCAAAAATGATGCCGACAATTGTATATCCCTGCATCAAAATCGAACACAAAGGGCCACCAGCTAAAACAGAACCTAAAAACTGCCATTGCAGCATCAACAACAGCCAAAACAGAAGAACATAAATGCTGCAATATCAAACTGCAGCATTCACATAGTCCACAAAAATAGCCTAAAACTATCTAAAGCATCATATTTAAATAAAGTAGTCAAAATATTCTTCTCATCTGAAGCATCATATTTAATTGGTGTCATCACTTTCATCCTCCTCAATGTTGGGATTTTCTGACTCATCTAAACCATTTTCTTCAACACCTGGTCGCCTTGATGTGCTTGCGATCAATTCTTCAAACCGTCGATCAACGCTTTCTTGAAATTCTCTATATTGCTCAGCGTCCCGTTCCATCTTGTCCCGCAACTCTTGCTCCATTAGCTTACGAGCCTATAACTCCTGTGTCAATTGTTCTATCTGGGAAATCAAATGAAGAGGCAACGTTTGCTGGTTACTTGAAGACCCTTCTCCAAATGAAGGCTCATTGATCACAGATCCATGCTCCATGAGTGGAGCGTACCGACCAAGACCATACCACTTATGCGTTGTCCCGGGTCCTGATACCTTCCTCCAAAGTTCAAGCTTGATCGCATCAGGCAATTCTTCATAGGTCGAATATTCTTGTGACTCTTCCAAGAATAGTCGTACCTCCTCCCGAAAAGCTACCTGTATACATAAATAATAAATGGAAATTGCTTAATAACTCGTAACTGCAAAACCAAACAGCAGAACCAGTCCAAACCATAACAGCCACACTACACAACAGTACTAGAATTCCAAATCAGAAAATAACACCATAATGATGACAGATACAGAGAATGGCAAAATTGCTTCCTATTTAGATTATCTCTCTATTTTTTGGTCAAGAGAACATATCCTTTTTAATCAAAAGAAATGAGACTAAATTAAATAAAAAATTCAACACAA
>Ga0228711_1000578_pt1 | contig 46605 bp, 18 predicted proteins | sample MedpolnodulmetaG_2_FD_177996 | JGI IMG/M metagenome (GOLD analysis project Ga0228711, IMG submission 177996) | Root nodule microbial communities from Medicago polymorpha collected in Santa Monica, California, United States - brown nodules | ecosystem: Host-associated > Plants > Roots > Nodule...
TATAATTAAATATATATAAAAAAAAATATATATATATATATATATATATATATATATATATATATATATATATAAAGATAGAAACCGCAAGAGTTGTAATAATATATACACAATAGGAGCCAACAAACGACTCTCCACCAAACCTCAACAGGAGGAACAGCATAAAACCCCACAGGCGGGACCAGACGATATGTTAATTAGACTTTCTTGCAGAGACTTGTTTCCTGGATGCTTATACAACATCATCTCCAGATGCATCTATTTTGGTGAAAACAAGCATACCTTACCTATTAAAAAATGAGGTAATATTCAATTTGATCTCTGAATGTGTAACAAGAAGTCACAATAGTCCCTCAATGTATCGAAATTTTAAAATAATCTTTGATTATGCACTTTGTTAGTCAAAATATTATTTTACGTTGAAATAGTCCATCAATACTAACATTAACTCTTTTCATTTAGAGATTGATATGATAATAAGTAAGTAATTATAACAATAAGTAAATATATTGAAGAACTAGTATGACAATATTAACAAAACATTTTAATGTAAGAGACTATTTTGACTAACGAAGTACATAATCAAAGACTATTTTGTAATTTTGACATATTAAGGGACTATTGTACAGCTCGTTACACATTAATGGATCAAAATGACTATTATCAAGTTAAAAAATCACTACCAGTTACATCATTCTCAAACACCATTTTATATTCTTCCATATCACTTACAATATTTTCATCTTTTACATGATAAACTCTGTAATTTAAATTCTAATACTTATTTTAATGAGTACACAATTGACTAACCGATTGAAGTAAATGAAATTTATTTAAGAGATTGACCTCTTAATATATGATTTTTCTTGGTCATCAATCAATGATTGAACCATGAGTTAAATTATTAAATAACCAAAAACCTATCACTTGTGTTGCACAATGTTCGTAATTTTAATATATTTTTTATTTAGATGATAATATTTTATTTTATTTTTTATAATAAGATAATATGTTTTTATTAAATTGGATTTGATCGTAATTTTTAAAGGAGATATCTATACCAAATTGAACCACGTGTAATTTTATCTTTAGATTGAATTAATTTTATTTGTTATCATGTTTTAGGTACGAAATTTCGACCGTAGTTTAATAAGATGGTATGATTTTATTCAAATCCCTTATCAACTATTGTATCAATTAATTGTTTAGTTTTTTTGAAGAAGCTAAAATGGTGTATAATATTAAACCAAAGTGTCTTTCCTAGCACAAGATGTACAAAGGAAAGACAACAAAGTCTCAAAGTCACAAACACTATTTACAAGAACAAGAAACTAGAAAGAATAAGTAATTAGCCGATACCCAACATAGTAAACGAACTAAGCCACCAACCATGATAATTGAAGGGAAGAGTGACATATTTCGCCTTCAACCACCTAAATGTAAGAGACTTAATCCTATCGACTACCTGAGTTACCGTGCCTTGTTTATCATTAAACAATCGGTTGTTTCTTTCTTTCCAAATTTCCCAAACCATTGCAAACCAGATGACCTGTGTAATCGAACGACACTTGTTGCAAATACCGCCATTGACACTAAATTGAGTAAAATGAGCCGACACCTGAGAAGGTACGACCGCAGAAATACCGAGCCACCTATATATGAGATGCCAGACAGAACCAAAAATATTACAGTGTAAGAATAAGTGCTAAGAGGATTCAACCAAATCACATCCTGCAGCACACAATATAGAATCCTTATCCAGGACACCACGGTGATATAGATTTTCTTTTGTGGGCAACCTGTCTCGAAGTAGCCGCCAAGCAAACAGAACCACCTTCAAAGGAACATCCTTGTGCCAAAGATCAGCAACTGGTACCGGATTAACTAAAGGTGGAGAAATAGTGATGATCCGGTAGGCGCTGCGAACAGAGTAGGCTCGACATGTTTCCAAAGTCCATAACCATTTGTCAGCCTTGTCGACCTGCAAAAGAACATTGTGAAGCAGTAACAACAATTCCCCCACCATCTGTTCCTCCCACACAAACAACCTCCGCCTCCATCTCCACGCCCCACCATCTTCTCCCCATCCCAAATGACTCATATGGAATACAAATGACTCCTTAAACATTGATAAGTCATATAAACGACTAAATCTAACACTAAGCGACACCCCACCAATCCAGACATCAGACCAAAAAAGTGTATGTTTCCCATTACCAAGAGAACGACAAACATTATCACTAAACCAACCAGCTTGATGCAAAACAAAAATGTCACGCCACCACATTGATGCCCCGCGGCCTCCCCCTTGGAGCCGCCCCCCCTCCACACCATAACGAGCTGCTAACACTCGAAACCACAAACTACTCCTATCTATCAACAACCTCCAACACCGCCTACCTAACAACGCTAAGTTAAACTCCCTAATTCTCCTTACCCCCAAACCACCAACCTCCTTACCCCTACAAACAGTGTTCCAGTCAACCCAATGTATTTTCCTGTGGTCATCACTCCCCCCCCCCAAAAAAAAAAAAAAATTTAAAAAAGGAAAGAGCATAATCAGGCAATGACGACAGGACAGACTTCAAGAGCACCAATCGACCACCCAATGATAAATATTTAGATTTCCAACCTGACAGTCTAGCTTTGATACGATTTATGAGAGGATCCCAAAATGACAAGCGACGCGCATTACCACCAATAGGCATACCCAAATACACAAAAGGGATAAACAATTCTATACTTGTAACCCAAAACAAATCTAAACTTAAATTTTGAAATCAAAATTAGCCGATCAATTAATGAATGTCTATAAAATTATGTTTTATTGATGAATAACTAATAACTTTAACAACCAATAATTGATTGGTGTAAATGGCAAGAGATTTGGGCATGCGGTGAAGAGTTTGATTCCTTGCTCTTGCGTATGAAAAAATTATAGCTCGGAGGAAAGAATTCACCCTATGTGCTCCACAAGTTCCGTGATGAAGATTAGTCATTGTTGCACAACAGTGTAAATTAATTTTGTACCAATATCATGATGATGATGATAATAATAATAATAATAATAATAATAATAATAATAATAATAATAATAATAATTGTGTTTTGTATTAACCTTCCGGTAAAGGGACCTTATTAATCGGAAGTTCCGCCAGAAGGTAAGCAAAATCTAATCATGGAATCGAACTTGGTTTATTTCGAACAGTTCATTTTAGGAAAGCTTATTAACCACTTGAGACCAAATTAAAAAACTAATAACTTTAACGCAATGATCAATTTATGATTACATTACTGTTTTTTTAATGATGATTGCATTATTGTTATTGTTATTAATCATTAATATTATTCAAGGTGTATTATGTTTCGATCCATTTCAACATACCATATGTGATCGTGTAATTACCGTGAAAGGATAAATCAACTTTGAAATATACACTGTTGGCATATGAAAAGAAAGAAAGATAACGAATCTTTTTACACCGTGCCATAGATTTCTATTCTAAACTTCTAAAAATTGGGAATCCTTCCCATATACTCCATTCCATTCTTTCTATTTTACATCAAGCAAAAAAGCATAAAAGAAATTTAACTCTTACTTTTTGGTGTTTGTCTTCTCTTGTTAATCAACTTAAAAGGGAAATTTCAACCCTTTAATTTGATGTAGACGCAACTATATATGTATGAGACTTCCTTTCTATGTAAAGACTTGTTCCCCATGCATATACAACTTCATCTATTTTGGTGGATACACAAATACCTATTAAAAGATAACCCACAATGGATTGTACTGGTGGTAAAGGTTTAAGACTTTGGAGTTTTAAATGAACTAATTATGTATCCCCACACGTAACTGATTGATCGGTCGAAGTTACCATAATTCATTTTAGAGATTGATCTCTTCGATGAATTTACTCATTGGTCCCACTTGATTTATGGGGCAAAATCTTTAATTGAGGGCAATGTTAACATGAGGACAAATGTTAAGAATTCCACAAATAGAAATTATTTCTTAAAAAAAATAATTTTCAATTTTTGAAAAATAAATTACACAATTTCCACTTAGAACACATGTCAACATTTTCCACTAATTAATTGTTGAAATAATAATAATAATTGATAAAGTCTATATTAATTTGGTTTGACATCAAAATTAGGTAATCAATGTTTATAATTTTGAAAAGGAATGTTTATAGTTTATTAATCACCAACTAATAACGTATTAAGAAAAATAGTTGACGTGTGTGGCGGTAGTGTAAATCATAACCGTACTATATAGAATCTTTTTACTACACACATCCATTTTTGCATGGAAAATCTTATAGCACAACAAGCAACTCCATCTCTTCTAACAAACTAAATCTTCACAGTCTATCATCTTTCTAACTTACGATCACTTCTCTCTCTCTCTCATTTCTTCCTTACACTCTTTCACTTTTCAAATCATAAAAACACAACAAACTTTTCTATGCATTTTTCATTTTTCACTCCAATCTTCATTTTCATTTTTTTGTTCTTTTAAAAGAAAAAAATATCATCTTTCACAACAACAAGTTAAAACTTTTACATAATATTGGCATTGATTGAACTTATTTAGAACTTTACTTTGTTTTTTGTGGTGTTAGAGTCTTATATATCTTCGTGTCAACTTTTGCTATGAGAAATTAGTTTTTTGAAAAAGGATGTGTGGTTAGAGGAGAAGCTGAAAGTATTGACTAAACTAATTTAGTTTTAGTTTTCTTAGCTAACACTGGTTCATTAAATGTTTTGTAAATGATTAAACTATATTAGGTAGTATTGTAATAATTACTTAATGAAATGAAAATTAAGTTACACATATTCTCTAGTTAATGTTAATGTTAATTTTGTATTTCAACACTTACTCACATACTTTGCTTTTCAACAGAAGCTCAAATATGGAAGACGTCGATGTTAGGAAATCCAAGCACGACGTTCAGGAGTATCGTGTGATTAAGCTAGAGAACGGTCTCCATGCATTTATCATGCACAATCCTAAAGTTGTTATAGAAGGAACCCCTAAAAATGAAAGCATACAAATGGAACGGGTATCTATATATTTCTCATTATAATAAGTGTTTTGATGATAATTTAGATTATACTTTGTAACTTTAAGTGATATTCTCTAATTTGAATTTGAATTTGAAAATTTGTTTTCAATATTATGTAAAAGTCGCAGGAGATTTGACAAAATTGAATGAATGTACATAAAAAAAAGAAACAAAATTGAATTAACTATTTTCATTATTGTTGCTTAATGTTCATTACTTGTTAAGCAAATTTTATAATTTCTAAACCAGATGTTTATGCTCATGATTGTCACTTGATGTGTAATGTTTTTAAGACTCTGTAATTTTAAACCATTAATATTACATAAACATCATTGTATGTCTTTTGTTGTTGCCTTGGATGATAGTAGCTTATTAGTTAGAGAATGAACAATGATTGTTTTTATAAGTTTCTCAAATAATGATAATGTATGATTGACATTTTATTTTTATGGTGTTAATAATAATAGTGTTTTTTTGTTTGCAACTTGTTACTGTAGCATTAAACATTGGTGTAGGAAGTTTTGATTCCCTAACAGAATTGCAAGGATTACCACAATTGTTAAACGTGGATAATTATATTGAAGTTTTTCTATTTTATTTTATAACTTAATACCAGATTAATAGCGTGTTAGCTGGATTGTAGAACACATGTTTTTGGCAGAGAGCATATTTTTTTCCAAAAATGATGGGGTATGTTCAAAACTCACAACTAATTGGAATTCATTTGACGAATTTCTATTTTTGATTAATGTTTTTGTTATAACATCACATTCACTTTTATTTTATCTGATTGTGCATAGTATCGTAACTTTATATCTCAACATGCTAGAAAACCACATCATTAAATAAGTCGCATCTCTATTTTCGTCTGAGCATTCCGACTTGCCCTTTATCTCCACCCCTCATCACTCCACCAAATCTAGATTTATTAAGTGTTATGATTCAGTTATATCTTGTGTTCTTGAGACTAAAGATCTTTGGGAATTGTGTCCTTCTTGATATGGTCGATTTTTACTTAACTTTTTCTTTTGATTTAAGCCTTATATTTGTTGATTGTGCCGTCTCATCTCATTGCTTATAAAAAAGTGCATTAGAGGCGGAAATAAAGGTTGTCGATAGTAGTATGTTTCATCTTATTCCTATGAAGTAGATTTTCATATTTTATTTCTTCAACGCGAAAAGATAACATGTTTAACTAAAACCCTAAACCTTAATATTGGCGAAAAGATCACCTTTCTCTCTTTCATTTCTTCCTCACACTCTTTCACTTTTTAAATAAAAAACACAACAAACTTTTCTCTGCATTTTTCATTTTTCACTCCGATTTTCATTTTCATTTTTTTTGTTCTTTCAAAAGAAAAAAAAAATCATCTTTCACAACAACAAGGTAAAACTTTTACATAACATTGACATTGATTGAACTTATTTAGAACTTTACTTTGTTATTTGTGGTGTTAGAGTCTTATATATCTTTGTGTCAACATTTGCTATGAAAAATTGGTTTTTTGAAAAATATTCCAAAATTATCAAAATATGACAAAATATATCTTTGTGTCTTATTTGATTAGAAAATAAGTTCCAACTTGACTTTGTTCAAAAATATTTTTTATTAGCAAATAAATTGTCACGGATTCAATAAGCAATTCTATTAAAAATTGATCTACTTATATTTTTTTTTATATTGTTCCAAAATATCATTCATATATATGGCACGTTAATATTTGTTGTAACTTTTTGAATTATAAATAAAATAAAGAAAATTTACGGTAGTTTGATATATTATACTTTTGTGTTGTATTTATACTTTTATGTCAATGTTATACTTAGTTATACATAATATTTACATTATTATATTATTTTTGTCAAAATTATACTTAGTTATACATAATACATTGAAGAGAGAACTAGATGTAATGACCTAACTTATGATTAAGATTATTATAGAAAACATATACATAGTTGTGTAACAAGTTATTCAATGACAACGAAAAATAATCGAAGGAGATAGTTTATAACAAATTAAAGAAAACTAAACAATTACTCCACAATCTTTCTTTTTCTGATGTCTTGTCAGCACCGTTGGAATAATCAAATCCGAATTACGGTTGAGAAAATGTGATTTATTTTATGGTTTGCTCATGCCTTGTTAGAGAGGCACCGTAAAATAAATAAACAATCGTCAAACTAAACATTCCGCGCACATATTATAACACTTATAATCAACTACTAACTCAAGATTTGACAGGGATTTGGACTAAAATAAGCTAAAGTCTCAAATTTATCAACGCAAAAGACTTTAAAAAGAAATTAATACCAAATATTACCATTTGGTGAGAGGCTCGAAACACCATACCACACGATATGGAACGACAAATCAATGTAGAATCATCACATAAATAAGAGACTCATGATAAAAGTTCAAATTCAAATTTTGGTTCAAAGAAGAATCCTGGAGACCATTTATCTAATCTCACACAATGTGTTTTCTTTCTTTCTAGTTTGCAAATATCATACAAATAAAATGCATATATAGTTTAAGATAAAATGACATGGCGCTTAAAGTGCACACAACTAAAAACATAGTACCTAAGTTACCAAGTTTTTAAGCGCACACACAAACTAAACTTAATTCATAATTAAGATGATTACTACATCCTAAAGTTAAAAGTAAGTATTATGTTAATTTTATGACCAAGAGATTAGTAGCTTGTACCTTTAGATTGCTAGCCTTTCTTCTAGTCAATGAACACAAGTTTTTCTCGTCCTACTATTTCTCTGCCTTCCAACTTTTCCTCATCCTTTTACATCCACTTTCAAACCACTTAAGATCAAACACTCAATTCAATGATTCACATTCTCTCCAACTCACAACTATTATCTCAAGCTTGTGAGGATATTTTAGAGCATTCATAACACACTCAATTTCATATAAATTGCCAACACAGCCTCTCAATTCAACAACTTTTAACTCGTCGTGAAAAAATCTTTCAACGTCACTAATATCTTTATGATTTTTAGAGAACTCTGAAGCACCAAACTGTCTCAAAATGTAAAATCATAGTATGAATGATATTAAAAGCTGACAAACAAGTATCAATGGATGCAAATCGAAAGTCAAAACATCTTAAGAAATTATTTTAACTAATTATAAAATTTTGTAAAATTATAAAAATAAGATACTTCCAAGGAAGAGCTGCAATTACTTAGAGAAATCAATTAAAAAGTTATATTTATCAATGTTCACTCACCATTGCGGAAAGTTTTTGCAAAAAAGGAGAAGCTTGAAGGATGTCTAAGATCCACAAAGGATCATACTCCACATCATATAAGATGAACGAGTTTACTGAATAATTTGTCCGGAAGTTGTGGCATGAACAAAACATGTAAAATTCAATACAATTCAAAAACAGAAAAAAAAAAAAAAAAAAAAAAAAAAAAACTCACTCTTTCAAAATATTATTACTAACCATCAAAAATGTGGTTACATGCATAATCTCAAGTTTAGGAAAAAAATTGTACATTGGAAAGCCATTGTATCAACCTCTTGTATCAATAAGATGAAGAATTTAATGCTCTTCAACATAGGGGTATTAAATTTCAAGGTATCCAAACTGTCCTATGTTGAAGGAAGTACAAGGCAATCTAGCTTCAATGAGGTGAGTTCAAGGCATTGAAGCGATATCAAGTTTAATACCCTCTTGTTTCTTCAAAAAAAAAGTTTAATATCCTCTTGCATCATGTTTCATATTATTTACTAAGGCATTCTATGTTTTATACATAAAACATTTCATCTTGTTGTTAATATAATAACATTACCATTCAGTTAAAAAAAAGGGAGAAGAACCCACATTGTTTGCCCTAAAGTTCTGTGACAGATATTAATCATTGTAACAAAATTATGATAAAGATTTAGGTTTTATGTCAACATCGGTGCGTGAGGAGGCTTTTTAACCTACTCCTTCAAGTATTAGTAGGTCATCTAACATATTACTTTTTATGTTTTTAGGTGAACAAATTAACAAAACAAATATTTTGGTATATCTTTAAAAAAACACTTCCGCTGTATTAAAATCTCTCTATCGTTAAATATGTGAAATATTTATATTTAAACTAAGTTAGAAAATAAATTCACACTTGATTTAATATATATATATATATATATATATATATATATATATATATATATATATATATATATATATATATATATATGTTACTCTAAAAAAAGATTTGATTAGAAAATGAATTCCAACTTGATTTTGTTCAAAAATATTTTTTTATTAGCAAATAAATTGTCACAGATTCAATAAGCAAATTAAAAATTGATTTACTTATATTTTGTTTTGATATTTGTTCCAAGATATCATTCGTATATATGGCACGTTAATATTTGTTGTAACTTTTTGTATTAAAATAATCAAAAAAAAGTTACGGTAGTTTGATATATTATATATTAATATATATGAAAATTTATAGTAGTTTAATATTATATATATATATATATATATATATATATATATATATATATATATATATTGAAATGTAACCTATTTATACAATTTTTTTATAGAGAATTATACAAATGTTGGAACTTGTTATATCAAACCAAGAAAATGAAGTACACTGGATCTTCTTTACTAAGGTATCTCATTGTTTTGCATTGTTTTTGCTTTATGTGTTTTCTTAAACAACTAATCACCATTGACACTAGTGAAGGAATAAGATTAGCTAGCCACCTTACAAGAAATGACGTTATTATTTCGACCGCCTAGATTACTTAAAAAATAGTAATTTTTAAGATAGTTTATTTTATGGCAAGTCTGATAGTTCTCAAAATATGTGAATAGGTGATCAGAAAACGTGATTAGAAATTTTTAAGATGCTGTTTGAAAAGTTGTCTTAAAAAATAAAAAAAAATAAAAAAACCAAAAAAATGAAAACATGTTATATTAAAAAGTAGGATTCGGAAGTGGTTGATATATACATATTTAGAAATACAAACGACTGTGATTGGTTTGTTATTTAGATGACTGTGATTGATTTGTTATTTAGAAACGATTGTGTTCCTATAGACTATTGGGTTCAAGGTGCCCGCTATAATGACACGCACCAACATCGACTACAAATGAATTCACAAAGCCTAACGAAATGTATACCAAACCTATCGATCAATGTAGTGGCATAAATCAATAAATAAATACAACAAAACATATCAACATTCTTTAAAAAAAAAACAGAACATATCAACATAAATAAATACCTATTGCTAAACTACTGAACTAGTGAAATAATAATAATAACAACAACAACAACAACAAAATAGGAATGAATATCACAAACTTAATTATGAATGTCCTCGTGAGCGTAGCTCCGTTGGTAAGGACAATGCATTAATATATGCAAGGTCTGGGGTTCAAACCCCAGTCACTACAAAAAAAAACTCAATTATGAAAAAAGAAACTCAATTATGAATAAAAAACTCGAAAAAAACAATCCACAAACTCACTTGTAGGTGTTAGTTCAAACTTCGGTTTCTGCTTAAAATATGTGATTAGCAAAATCTCCTTTATTTATAGTTCCTAAAAGATAATATAAAAAAATTAACTGAATCCTTTTTTTTCTTCAATGAAAAACTAACTGAATAATACGATCCTAAAAGATTAGATAGTAACTAATTGAAGCTTCTTTTCCCAAAAAAATAAAGTGAAAATTTAATAGATAATCCTGAAAGTATTATATGTAGTTTGTTGAAATATTTTGGCTACATAAAATATTAGGAATTCAATATAAAATTAAATAAAATATTTAATGGATAAAATCAAAAGTTTGTTGAGATATTTATGTCAAATAAAATATTAGTTTTGAAATAAAATATAGAAAAAAAATAATAATATTGAGAGTAAACGTGGAAGTGACACGTGACATTAAAAAACCTTACTTTATACATATACTATTGATTGATATTGGTTTATTGATTGATTGATACTAGCGAAAAGACGGGCACTCATGTGATCGTCTTTCCGCTATTTTTATTGCACTAATGTTTTAAAATTATGAAAGCTGTTTTTTAATGAAATTTTAATTTTCTTTAAAAGTAAAAATATAAATGTTTTTTTCTTCAAATTATAATCAAACTAATCATAATTATATATTTAACTAAAACCAACAATATAATAAAAAATATAATCTAAATTCTTTTCTTTTAATGACACCAACAACAATTTTTATTATAGTAAAAGTTATTGTTTAAGGGTATAATCGGAATAATGAAAAAGTAAGTATAAATACACTCGTCTAGTTTGTTATAATTTTTAAATGATAAAGGAACAAAGAGAACATTTGTATTGTTACACTTTTATTTTAATATTTTAATTTATTCTTATCTATTTGTTACAAGTATTTATTATATACTATAAGCTATAGAACGAGGAGTTTATTTAAACAACTTTTAATTGACAATTTACGGTGACAACCATAATTTACAAAGAAAAAACAAGTATTGCACGAAAAAAATGTTGTAGCAAAAGTTGTCACAAAATAGATGTTTAAATATCATTTCTCTTGCAATCCTCTCAAATAGAACTTTCTTTTAAAAAATTAAAAGGAGATCGGCGTGAATACGGGACCCGCCCGATACCGATTTGGAATCGACCCATTCGTTCATCTATTCATTCAGCATCGAACTCGAACCCCAAATTCTCTTCTCTTTCGAAACCCTAATTTCCCAAATTCATTCAACCATGGAACAAGAAAAGAGCCATAGAATGTTCAATCTATTCGTGAAGCACTTGAACGGTAAAACCTTAACCCTATTATTCCCTTCTCCGATCCTTTCCGCTACTTCAATCAAAGATCGTCTTTTCCATCTCACCGGAATCCCAATCCAACACCAACGCCTCGTCACCGGTTGCCGCCACCTCAACGACGATAACTCGGCGATATGTTGTTCGCCGGAAGGTGGAAACATGTTCCCCTCCGTTCGTCTTCTTCTCCGTCTGAAAGGCGGGAAAGGAGGATTCGGATCGTTGCTTCGTGGTGCGGCGACGAAAGCGGGGCAGAAGAAGACGAATAATTTCGATGCTTGTAGGGATATGAGTGGGAGAAGATTAAGGCATGTTAATGCGGAGAAGAGGTTGGAGGAGTGGAGAGAAGGGGAAGGGGATAGGAAGCTTGAGAAAGTGGCGGAGGAGTTTTTGAAGAAACAGATGAAGAAGAATAATAAGGGGAAGGGGAAGAATGGTGATGTTGAGGCTCAGAAGTATGTTGCTAAGTATAGGGAACAGTCTGAACGTTGTGTTGCAGAGGTTGCCGAGTCTGTTCTGGATTCGATACGATATTCTAAGCGTAAATCTTCGCCTATATCGGAAGGTTCGCTTGCTCGTGATCAGAAGAAGTTGAAGATATGGTAAGCCATTTTGGTTTGTTGTAGTTTTGGTTTTGTATTTTTCAATTGTTGTATGGTTTAAATTATTATGAAGGCAATGGTTAACTAAATAGTTTAGTGCGTGTTTGATTATGCTGTCACACAAATTGACTTTTTAAATTTGGTTTTGATTGAAAGTTGGTCAGTTGATTGTAAAATGGTTTATGTTTGGATACACGAAAAAGTTATTTAGTTTATGTTTCGATAGTTTGGGTCATAATTGCTTTTATGTGTGTATATATATCAATAAATTTGATTATAGGGGAACAAACATAGAACCAAACATAGGTTTAGGGTCTGTTTGGGTGAACAACTTATTTGCAGCTTATAGCACAAGCGCTTATCAGCACTTTTGTATAAGCCTTCATAAGCTATTTATATAGCAAAAGATAAAATTAAGTTGAATTATTGTTTTTGTATACGCTATAAGTTGTTTTCATAAGCTATCTTGAATAACTTATGAACATAAGCTCAAAAAAGCTTATGAAAAATGTCACAAGCTGTTTTCATAAGTTCTCCCAAACAATCTCACAAAACTTATGTCAGTAGATAAGCTCAAATAAGCCAACCCAAACAGGCCCTTAATATGAAGTTTGGATGTGTTTATTTGTTTGGGTCAATTGTTGGATTTTATGGATTTGGTATTTATATTTGTGATGTGTTGTGTTGGTGTTTGGTTTTTCTAGGATGGGGAAGAGGGCATTGAATGAAAGTGATGATGATTCTGATGAAGATGTTATTGATGATGAGGGAGAAACTGAGAAATCTGTTTTGTTAAATAGTCAGAATGAGTCTGGGTTAAATAAGGCTGAAGGCAGTTTTGATTCTGTGACTGGTTTCAAGCGGGATGGAGACTCTTCTGGGGTTGGTTCGTGTGAGAGTGGATCTGAAGAAGAAAAGGAAACTGTTGGAGAAGGCAAAGTGGAAATTGTTGAAAGATCCCAGAGTACTGAAAGTATTGAGGCAAAACTGAGTATTGCTGCTGAACCCATGGTAAATGATGAAATGATGGAGGCTAACGCTGTGCCTTGTTCAGAGACCTTGGATTCTTTAATTAGTGTTCAAGATGATGATTATCATGATAATAAGGTTGATGGCACTGGTGCTCAAGCCTCAAATGTTGTGAGCTCTGAAGTTGTGTCCAATGACATGGAAATTGATGGTTCTCTTGAGCATAAAACAGTGGTCATTGAAGAAAGCTTGCCAAGCACTAGTGTTCCAGCAAAGGAGGAGCCTCTTAATTTTGATGCTTTTAATTCAGCTGCAGAACTTGAGGTATATTTTTAAAACATAATGAGGGCTTATGTAGTGTTCTACACTTTGATATGTTTATGTTCTTCATTTAATTGATATATACGATAACTTTTAAGCAAAATGCAATACTTTAGCAACCTCTTTTTTAAGGAATCTATCGATATTTATATTTTTTCTAACTTAATGAATAGAATGTTATTTGACAAACTGTAGTTTTAGACATGCATGATAAGATACAAGAAGATAAGTCATCTCATTTATAGACTAGATCCACTAGTCAAGTACTATTTGTTAGTCTCTTAAGTTTGATGTATTTTCCATGGGTCGGATCTTCACAGGTTCTTGGCTTGGAGAATTTGAAGACTGAACTCCAGTCACGTGGGTTAAAATGTGGAGGTACTTTGCAGGAACGTGCTGCAAGGCTTTTTCTTTTAAAATCAACTCCCTTGGATAAACTTCCAAAGAAACTGCTAGCAAAGAAATGAAAAGTACTTTGATATGCATCTATCATCGCTGAAGCAGTTTGTTCTCTGTACAGTATTTTATAACCGATACTATGTTTTTGTTTAGCAGCTAATTGGGTATCGGCTTGCGAAACAACTATAATGCCTACATTTTATGTTTGTTTTGTTTTTCACTGTGAGCTGTATTTGATGCAATAATACTGTTAACAAACGGCCAAAAGAAGCTGGACAATGTATCCCGGCGTGTTGTTGTGTATTATGAACAATTTCAATTTTGTTTTTTTTAGATGGTAAAATAGTCTTAGATTCCAGATAGCTTCATCGGTGCAGTGGCACTTTTTTATAAATGGCCAATGTGAGTATTGTTTGTTTTCATGCAAGAGTGGGGATCAAACCCTTAACCTCCTTATTACTCCTTAACTCTCTCATTTCAACCACCAAATCATCTTTATATTCTTCACAATGCTCCGACACTTAAACAAATAATTTGTCCTTATAAATTCTTGTTTCTATAGAAGTGATAAAAAAATATTTTGCAACCTTGAAATTTTTGTGTTCCTGTGAAATTACTAAGAAATTCAACAAACATTCATTGGAACTCACTACCTTAAACCATCTTCCAGATACTAATACATATCCCAAACATATGTTAGTGTGATTTACAAGGTCCCAGATTAACGGGGCAGGTAAAAGAGTATAAGAAGTGGAGGCAGAGTAGTTACGTCAAATAGGGCATGTAATTCAACCTGAATCTTCCAAAAAAGAGTCTTTAGGAACATTCTTGTTTCTTTTTTTCCTTTCCAATGATCATCAAATTTATAATTGTGAGTGATATATACATACAGTTAACTAACAAAATTTTCTTTAATAAATTATTGTGATTTGAGGTTTTGTATTGTACTGATGCACAAGGCTTGTTCCACCCACCTAAAAGCCATGTTTTGAAAAAACATAAATATTTTCATAAAGTAATTATTCTTTTTCATAATATATCAAGTATTTATTTACTTTACATTACATTGATTAAACTCAATTGTTTTGTAAACAAAAAAACTCAATTGTTTAAGTCTGTATTTTTTTCATGAAAGCTTAAGTCTGTCGTTTGAAATGACACAAGTTGCATTACTGCTTAACTGTATAAAATAAAAATGATTTACCTACACATGAAAATATCATATGATAATATCAACGAAAGTTAGCAAAGATCAGTGTATCTCTTTAAGATTACATATATCCTACGGTAGCCATAAATCTTAATTGTCAGTTTCGAAAGGTATCGGAATAAAATAAAATGAAACCAAATTCCTCAAAAAATAAAATGAAACCAAAGTTTGATCACCCCATCTAGCATTTATCCTTTGTAAAGGCCAAATCAAATATAGCAGTCATGGTTGTCACCAGCGGCAAAGCTAGCAGCCAAATCAAATTCATAATTGGATAATTGAAAATAGACTAACAATTTCTTTTTCAATGTAAATAAATAAGCTATTTGTATTAACCTATCGTACATTTTGTTTGACTATTGATAATTTTTATTGCTAAAAATACTCTCTATAGTTGTTGTAGAGACCGAAATGTCAAAATAAGACAAATACGTTTATTAATCAAATATTAGTTTGTTAATCTTTTTATTTGTGCTAATATTTTGCTAATAAACTTGTTTGAGGTAGCTAAAAATATATTATTGGGGTAACTAGCTAGGATAATACACTTAATCATTCAATGGAAATACAAATTTTCGCCCCTGGTTGTAACAAGAGTATTTTTTTTCAAAGCATGAAATGGTCATAATATATATATCGGGTTGCCTTAAATTTAGGATTCTGTTATTTCCCTTTCCTAAGATTATGCAAATTGTTATGCCAAGGTTTGTTATATATGATGTAACAATGAACCAACTCTAACATGTTGAATAATAACAAAGGTTTCACTTTCTCCCCCAATTTTTCATCTCTTTTCCTTGTTGAAGCTGACACTCACCGAAGAGTGTCCTTCTCTTCACTCTTAGATAATTAGAGTGCATCATTCCATATGTCTTAAATTTCAATATATTATACTGACATGGCAAAATAATGATTCAATTAACTAGGATAACCCCAGTAAAAGAATGCAATAAAAGTGTACCAACTGCAAAGAAATCTGGATGATGTATAACCCCAGTTTGTTGAGCAGAACTGATAAAAGAAGTTTTGTAGGCTTGAAAGTTTTAAACAAGTTTGCCTGCAAAATGACTTGCAACAATTTTTTATTTTTAAAATACAAAATCAAATTACTTCAAACTAATTTTTAATTTTATAAAGTTAATTCTATACAAAATGGCATTATCATCGGAATGCAAACTCAGTGACTTAAGCCATCTAGATACTGATACATATCCTACACTTTTGATAGTGTGATTTACAAGCAATGGTTCTCTAAGTTGATTCATGATGATATATGAAGAAGATAATGAGAAGGGGAGGGAGAGTTGCGGCAAACTGGGCATGTAGCGTTCATGCGAAGCCATTCATCAATGCAGTGAGCATGGAAACAGTGTTTGCATTCAGGAATGCATCTAATTATGTCCTTAACGTTGTACTCTGAGAGGCATATTGAGCAACATCCGGTTCCATCATTGTGTCCCACTCCCGGCAGCCTTCGGCTCTCTCCTAACACAACCTTCCCAAAAGACTCAATTGTTGACTCGTCCAGACCCATCCTCATCCTTGTAATGGTAATGTCAATGGAAGGTTCAGCTGATATTGTCCTTCTTCTACGCTTGAACCATGATACGCATCCTATCCCAATTGCACACGTCATAGCTGCTCCCCCAATTGATAATATTATGATTCTAGAAATCATAAGACTATGTCGTGAATGACCTGAAGATGGAAAAGTTCTGACTTCTGAGTAATTATGAATAAATAGGTTGGTATCTGTCAAAGAATAAGAAGGCTTGACGTCGCTTTCTACTTTCAATTTGCATGTATCTCGTAGTATTCACCAAGTTTTTCATTTGTTTTTGGCCTTTAGTTATTTATTACTAAAACATGTATGTATGTCAAATTTTAAGCATGGTAAAATCCTTTTACTGTGGTCGCGGAACTCTCGCTGGCATATGTATCCACCGCGGACACATAAAAATGTTACTGTTAAGGTTACCGATACCATATCATTGACTTAAAATTTTCAATCAATTTCCGTATGTGTCAGCTCCATTCAAAATAATATATGAACGTTTTAGTTTGTCAAGTTTTTGACTAAGCAAGCAAGTTGATAAAACAATTTAGATTGAATGACGAAATAATATCGTGTCACGAACCATTAAACAAATGAGTTGACATGTGGAAAAATTTAATAGGTACCTGTTTGCTGATTAGAGAAACAACGAACTTGATTGTTGTTTCTGCTCTCAAATCCGCACATGCGATCTTGTAATTCGCAATATCTACAATCCGGTGAAGACCATGTTAGTTCAAGATCTTCACTGAAGTTGTTTAAAAAAAATTCCGGATATGAACTTGCAACTGGAACTGAAAAATTTCTAATGATGTAGCAAGACTGAGGCAATGAATTGGTGAAGCTCAGTGAAGGAATAGCTGATACAAAATGCGTAGAGTTGCTAAGACAGTCAACAGGTGTGAATTGTGATCCTAACATGTTCGGAGTTGAGCAGCTTAAGAGAGTGTAGTTAGTAAGAAGTTCGGTAACGAAAGGTGAACCTGAAAGGTTGAGACTTAGGCAACGATGAGGGTCATAGACTTGTATGTGGTGTTCGAGATAGTTGATTTTGCGAACATAGAACACTCCTGAATAAGGAAGTGTTAGAACGGTTTTGCTATCATTAGTACAAGATAATTTGAAACCAGGATAGCCACAATAAGGACGTGGATCACCATCAACTTCTAATTGAAAAGGGAAGCGAATAAGGATGTTATTTTCACTGCACCAAGAATTTTGACAATAGTCCTCTGAGGTATATATGACAGGAAATAATATGAACAAGTGAAATAGGAACTTCAAGATGTCCATTGCTATTTTAGATGAACAAGAACAAACCAGCTTATAAAACGAAGATTCCATATTTTGGAAACCATTTATCCAAGTTAATTAAGAATCAATAATGAAAGTCAAATGGAATTATATATTGGTAATTGGTAAAGTCTAATAGAAATATGAAAGTCAAACTGAGGTATGTCATTTTTTTGCCATGTCAGCATAATAGGCAATTGGATAAATTAAAAACAAAATGTTTACCAACAAATATTTTTCAGCTGTCTTTGGTTTTGTTCTGTCTGGTATATATATCATCCTGTTAAGTCTACATAAACCAACTATTATAGATAGAATATACTAATACATAAACTTCCATATGCAAGTTCATTTCAAAGATAACTCATTGAACCGTGGTGGCTTATTATAGACTCCATCCAAAAAAAGTCTTCAGAGACATTATTGTTTCACTTTCCCTCCCCAAAGATCATCAAATTTATAATTGTGCATGACATGTGCAGAGTTAACAAGATTTACTTTTAGTGATTTGAGGTATTGTATTGTACCGCTGCATACGGCTTGTTCTCCCATAATTGCCATGTTTTGAAGATGAAAAAAATAATCATGTCCTAAGATAATCTCCTTTCTATAAAATATCTTCATAATATGACAATATATTAAAATATATCCTGTAAAACATATTCACGTTGGACAGGGAATAAAACCATTTACGTTGACAAGTTGCAGTGTAAAAAAAATTAAAAGTATACAAGTTGCTTAATTGTATAACGCAAAGCCCCAAATATTAAAATAAAAAAAGATTTTGCTGCATATTAAAAAACCATACGATAAGATGAACGGAAGTTAGTTACGATCAGCTTATTTCTTTCAAGCTATAAGCCATATATCATACTGTAGTAGTCCTCTCTGCCTAAAAGTGCAAATTACATTTTATATGAAATGATAGATGATACCCAAAGCTTAATCACCCCATGTTTCCTTTCCTTTCCTTAGTAAAAGCCAAATCAAACATAGCAGTGATGGTTGTCAGAGGTATCTTTTCAAAGCATGAAATCGTCATAATATATCCTGCAGCCTAAATTGTGCTTCAATACATAATAAAATTCAATACATGGAGTTTGGAAGTGTAAATTTGTGACCAGTAACAAAGAATGCTTCCAGCTCATGGCTGGAAAATTTCCTCTTATAATAAAATCAAGTAATATACAAATCAATTACAACAACGACAACCAAGCCTTATCCCACTAAGTGGGGTGATATACAAATTGATTAATTTATCTTAAAAAAAAGTACAACCTCAATGGAGAGATATTTCCGGTAAGGTTTGGTTAGTGCAATTGTTCCCTCGTCTGAAACAATGCAAAACCATTAACTAACCTAGTTCATAAATTTCCTACAATTGGGGGCTTTGCAGTGGCAGGGAACCTTGAGTTCATCTTGCTCATCTGTATCGAACAAGTAATCATACCTGTAGATGGGAAAAAAGAAGCTATATGTGAGTGAGACAAAAAACTTCATTCCTGGACAAGAAAAAGTGCCTGCAGTATGTTGCACGAATGCACAGACAAAAAAATTATATATATCGCAACAAATCATACGTTAGTTCTTCACCAGCAGAAATATTGGTCTTGGCAATAAGAACAATCCTGCTCTCCTGATCTCCCAAGCACATAATCCTTGCAAAGCAGTTTGGCATGCACTGCAGCAGTCATATTGATTCATTATTTTTTTCAGAAACAAAAAATGTTCAGTGTATAACTAACAAGTGTGCTATTCATTGTTCTTTCGTTTTTCAGCATCATAGGAAACAAAGTACTATAAACCAAGACAAGATTAATTGGAAATAACTTACAGAATGGTTTATTAGCCGTGCAATGTTGCCCTTATCAGTTGCATCAATTACCACTTCCTCACTAATCTTGAACAGCTGCATAATTTATTCATTCAGTATTGAGATTAAAAGTACAATGAAACCTAATGTTAGCAGCAAACAATAACCCTTCAAAACAGATCTTTAAACCACATAACCAAGAGTCCAAAAGAAACCTGATAAGCATTTACATGACTCTACAGTCGGTGCCACCATTGTGTTTGTAATCTTAAAGTAATCGTAAATGATTTAATTTGATTTGGAAAACAAACATTAATTTTCAAACTTATTATAAAATTAGGATTTGGGTTGATTTAGAAATCAATTCTTCTTTTTTTACAGCAAATAGATTTCAATTAACAGAAAAAATGGAATTATTACAAAGAGTTTTATAAATTTGGTCACGGACATTTCCCACCCATGTTCTAGGTCCTAGAGTTAGCTAGACCAACAAGTTTATGAGCAGCAACATTCTTGCACCTTTCAACAAGCACTTTCCAACTGAGACAAGAGGTCCTCACAGTCTAGGACAATCAGATTAATAGCTGCAAATTTTGAGGTCCCATTGCAATTAACAACCTCTTCATCATCAGATTCGATAATTACTCTGTTCAGATTCTGTTTTCTTTTCCTTCAAAAAGAGGCGCCACCCGGTGCCCAGCGCTTCAGCTAGAGCAGTAGACAGCTCTGTTCTTTCAACCTTTGTGGCAACAAAGCTGACTTCACCTTCAAAATAATGAACCAGCATTTCTCAACCAGAACAAGGGGCTTCAAAACAGCCTGTGTCTACATTTATCTTTGTTGATCCATGGCTTGTAGGTTGGGTGAAGGCCTGGGGGGGGGGTTGGGCACAGAAGCATTCTCTCTGTAGTACCAGGGTGAATTCTGCAGTTGAGACAGCAACCTCTATGGGGTAAAAACCAGTATGGTTCCTGGGTTTCCATATTTTCCAAAGTCATGTGCAGAACATTTGCTGTGCTAACTGATCTGAACAGGTTAGCTACTGAAGCAGCCAAGAGTTGAGGTTAATATGATAGGAACATGGATACCCAATTGAGAAGAAAACCACACCATCTTAGTCTTGGTTTTCTCATCAGTACAGTATTACACACAGGAAGCTTCAGGAAGACTACAATCTTTTCCCCGCAGATCAAAGGATAAGCAGATCAATTGATGACAGAATATTTCTTATCCTTCTCCCAATGACAAATGATTTTTGTCACAGGAAGTCTCAATTATCAGCACAGCGCAATTGGTCCAACCCTACTAAGGAGGTTCCAATCATAATTCCCAATTTCCCTACCTAGAAAATCTAGTTTTCACTATCTTGAGGGGAGAAAAGAATATAAGAAATCAATTCTTATATTTAGAACACATTAAAAATGGAATCAATTTGATTACACTTTTACCCTTGAAAAATTGAAGACCCGTTTGGAGTTGAAACAAAAAATAGTCTATCTGCAATCCTATCAAGTCTCATGATATTTGACAGGATATCTAAATATAAACCATTAAATTTTTGAAAATCACTCAAATTGTTATTCTTCTGCGCACATGGTTTGATTTAACATATAATGAACTTCCATTTACTACTATCCAAACAAAATACGAAGTAGCACATGGGCCCGGCAAGTGGCTAAGAGCAAAAAAAAAAGAAGATATCTCAGACAATTTTAACGAGACTCACATAACAATCTTTGCCTTCTAACCGGTACTTTGCTTCCCTCAGATCAGCAACACTACGCCTTAACTGTTCACCACGATACTCAACAACCTGCAGACAGGCACATGAAGCATGTACATTTAGTATATCAGGGGAAACTGCAGCAGTATTTATTTTACACTTCAGTGACCATCTTAAGTTAATACGAAATGATACCATGTCCCCTTCTTGCAAATCTCTACGAGCAAAGAGACCCCACCCTTGAATAGCTGATTTTCCAAGGCAGACTCTACAATTTTCCGTTTTCTAAAACCCAAAAACATCAAATGTTAAACGAAACAAAATATAAATAAAGAGGAGATATGGTTTTATTTAAAAGATAAATAAATAAATAATATAAGATATGGAAATGAAGTTTAACTTTAGCAAATTGAGAAATTAACTGACCTGTAAATGGTGAAGACGTTCCTTAAATGAAGAAAACACCCCAGCATCCTATCACAAAGCAAAATTAGAATTAAGAGTTTTCGGCCAAAAGACAAAAGTTGAAGTGGTACCGTCATAGCTCAGAACACCAAAACAAGAAGATTACCGTATTGTTGTTCAATTGAGTTATTGCACTTAAAGAATGAAGGTTTGGTCCCCCAAGCAAGTGAATTATTGGTGCACCATCCTTCTGGCAATATAGAAGAAAAAGTATTGAATGAGACCAAATTAAAGAAATTAGATAACAATCTATTACATAGTTTTCGACACAGCTGAAAAACCGCAAGTGACTGTATGATTTCAAAGCAGAAGCCTAGAGAAGTTGATAACTTGATATAAAGTTGTTCTTTTTTTGCAATGAAAATAAGTACCTTATTGAGAGGCCTTTTGTAAACGCGACACTTGGCGGCAGATAGTGGCTCAACCTCATAATGTTCAGAGGTTGAAGGTTCAAGGAGTTCTAAGTTATTTGATGAAATAAGCTTTGATCCTCTAAAGCGTCCCTTGTGGTTTTGAAGTGAAGTTCTTGGAGAGAATACCCCTAGAGAGGTATGTACAACCACTACTGAATCTGGATTTGGGACCCTAAAATGAAATTAAAATGTAAAAATGGTTTTTCAAAAGAACACATGGAAAATAAGATTAGCATAATTTGAAGACCTGAGCTCAAACCTGTGAACTGCACAATATATTAGCGTCTGTGTTATTTGAGTTCCCTTCTTCACTGTAGAACGCAACTGTACATTTAAACAATATCAGCATATTTTCCCAGCAGCGGAAGTAATTGCCATGTAACTAAATGCTTACTTTCATAAAAATCAATATATTGATTATGGACATAAATGACTTTGCTGCCCTCCAAAAAAAAGAGCAAATTCAGAAGAAAAAGTAGCAGCTTCAGATCAAGGACTGGTTTAAATTTAAGTAAAAGGATCATCATACTTACTGCCATGCTATATCCCATCCTTGATGCACACATCACATGAAAATATGTAGCACACTTGCAACAACTTGTACAGGAACCATGGCTTTGTTTACAGATCACACAAGTCTGGCACCAATGCGGACAAGAAACAGAAAAAATGAATGTGAGTAAGAGTGTAACACAACTAGAAAAGGACCCCAATAACTTGAGTAGAAAGTGTTTTGTATAAATCATATTGGGTAATGAAATAACGTTGGGGAATGGAATGACAAAAATAAAAAAAATTATATTGTATAATTGCCATTTTTTATACCCCCCAACAGAATTTATTTAGTTATCAAAACAAGCATGCAAATTAGTTCCTAGCTACTGCTACAAGAATATTGCAGGCTAGTAGCTAAAATCACCTTACAACAACTGTCAAGAAAACCTTAGCCCCTATGGTTTACCTTCAAAAAGGAACTAGGAGGAATCTTAAGGATTCCAGAGGCAGGTTCCATTGCCTCATGGTTTCGGAAAACAACTTCAGGCCGGAACCAAGCACATGTTACATGAACCCACAGCAACTCAACATCAGTTGGCTTCAGTGCACCACCTGCAAAGAGTTTCCCCCGTATTATAAAAACAAATTAGCAATGGATAAACAAATACAACCGCGGCATAAAAATTAAAAGGGGAAAAAGGCCATTTAAATGGTAAGGTGACAATGCTAGGACTTCAAACATAAGCAAGAGGCAACTTATGAAGACATCATAAATTATTTATAAGTTCATCCAAACACTACTATAAGTTCTTGTGTTATAAAATAATCACAAAGAAACTTTCAAAAAGCTCTTCAACATATCCCAAAAACATATTTGCACGAGGCATACAAGTGAATTCTCTATAACTATGAAAGTGAGCTAAATTGATTACATGCATAGATTGGTTAGTATGTGATAGAGTCAAGCCAATCATGATATGAATGGAAAATTGCATATTTCTCACTGAAGAATTATTGCGGGGGATCCATAAGTTACTACTTTCCTGAAGAGTTTGATATAATGTAATAATACAGCAAAAAAAGTCAGACCAAAGAAAGTATTAAATGTAGATGACATGCCTTTTACTGGACACAGGCAACATTCTCTTTCTACATCAGGAGTTTCACACACTCTGCAAACCCAGGAAGTAAAATCTTGAACATTCTTTGCACCATAGCACTCTTGGTGAACAGCAACTTGGCATCTGCAAATGAACTGCAACTTAGCACTCTTGATGCGCGGAGTAATTCACATTTGATCCTTTAAAGTTTTGTAAATCAGAAAGAGAATTTTAAAATATCTATGATAACTTTACAACTTGAGGATGAAAATCATGAATGATAATTATAGCACCTGTTACATATAATAATCTTGTTATCTTCCCAATCTTCTACCCATCTGCAAATCGCACATCTCTCTGTTGTCCATTTTGCATAAACTGGTTCATATTTTTCTGAGGCAATAAAGTAAAAGTAAACTAAGTTTCTCCAATACAAAAATCTATTTAAAAGAAAACATTAGACTGAAATGTACCATAAGACCTTATCACATTCAAGAAATGAAAGTTTCAGTATGTAAAAGTTCATATGAAATACATGCTTACCTTGCAAAAAGGAAAACACCTGTTTCTGACTTAACTTCATGGAAATTCCAGCTTGGGGATTGTGTTCCGTGATCTGAAGAAATTCATTTTATTATTTCAAAAATGAGAAAGAAGCGCAGAAGTATTATGGAAATATGAAGACACAGTACACACAACACTACAGGACTATATCTTTTATACTTCAAATTTGGAGAAGTTTGGGGAAAAAAGTGATGCAGACAGCATAAAAGTACTTCAAGTGAGAATAATAAGAAAGATTTGCCACATATTAATCTAGCAAGATATGACACATACCCATTTTATTAGTGGTTGCATTGTGCCTTCTACTTTCACACTATGTTTCCATTTTTTGGCTGTACAACCTGTATGTCGTTCCCATTCAGCCAATGCCTGCTTTTTTGACCCACACGTGCTACACTTGCACAAAACTCTGCAAGAAAAATTAATAAAAAAAGGTTATAAGAAATTCTTCTTGAATGGCATAATAGTTAATTGTGTGGTTTCTTTAATTGATTTGGAAAAAGATTTAGTTGATGGGTTGCGAATGGTGTAAGAAAGAGATAGAAAAAGGTAAGAGAAGAGAAAGAGGTGACCTAAAAATAACAGGGGAGACCAAAGAAAGAGAGATAAAAAAAGGTAAAAATATAAGAAAAAGGGGTGGGCAAAATTATATAGATTCTCATATCAGAAGTTGTTTCACTTGTGAACCAAGCCACATTTGTTAAGAATTTTGTCTGCAGCATGGAGAGGAAATCAAAATATTTTAATTAAGCTATCAAACCCTATAATATAAAAGAAGTGTTGAAGGCTTACAAATGAAGCTTTGGAAAGTATATTCCTTTCAAGTCATTGCACACCACCGCTAGATTTTCAGGTAACACAGGTTTTTGGTCGTTTTCTACTGATCTATCCGAAAAAAGAACATGAGATCATAAGATTCAAAGAATAAAGTCAAATGCTGAATGCCCCTACAAGTATGGGAAACAGAAGTGATAATAATTACTACATACTTGATTTTTGATTTGTATGTTTGTGATGTGGATAACTTACAATCCGACTTTCCATTGCAATCTGGGCAATAGTAATCTATATTTTCCAGATCCTGCATCAAATAACCAGTCAGTCATCTTAACATAAAATTTTGGACCCAGGACATCAAACAAGCAAAAGAATAGTCAAAAGAGAGATGTAGGACCATGTTAGCCATGATACAATACCTTGAAACGTTTGCTGGAAATTTTGTCACACTCAGCATGCACCCAAACATTACAACCATCACAGCATACCTAAGTCAGTGTTCAGCCCCAATAAGATCTCAAAATTTTGATTCTATGTGAAATAAGCATAAATTAAAACAAGCAGACACCTAATTGAGAAGTGGTATCTCACCCAATCACCAGCATCTGAATGGTGCCAAATCTTTTTGCAAATGCCACAGTATTGTTTCGATTTAAGTAACTATAAGAACAGAACCATAAATGTTGCAAATTAAATTTCGGCAATAGATAAATTAAGTCAAGGAACTAAAGACATCTTAAATGAGTAATTCGCTGAACCTTTGCACAAGATTTACAATAATGCTGAGGTGCACAGCTCGAATCCTTAATCTTCTTCATGGTTTTGCATGGCAACGTCAAACCGCAGCCATAACAAGATATTGTATCCTGCATAATTATTCACGCGATAAAATTATAGAATTAACTAGACTCTATAAGATTTAAAAGAAAGATTCATAAGAAATTAGGGTCATCTCTCATAAAGATATATCTCAAAATTAAAAACACATGCACCAAAAATGATAAAAAAAAACTGGCCAAAAACACACACAAAAATCATACTGTTTGATTGTACATTTTGAGACATAATTTTTTTTAAAAATCCTCATGATATGGCATGCATCATTTAAACTCTTGATGTTTCATTCAGCGGTCATAGGTGATTAATTTTTCTTATATATTTCAATTCATGAGTCATGTTCAAACACGATTTATGACATCAAAGACCAAGAAGTATGCTATAACCAAATCAGATGCTAGAGCATATATAGCCCTTAACCCTTCCTACTAAGAAGAATGCTGACTAATGCAATGTAGCCTATGTCATCTAAATTACAAGTTCACACACAATTAGATCTCTCTGTTTTATGATAAACTTAACTTATAGATTCACAGCATCATCAGTCATGAATCATTATCATACACAACACGAAGTTGAAAAATTAAAATCACCTGGCCTTGGCAGTGATATTCCTGTTCAGCACAGGAAGTCGCACCCTCCACAATTTGCTCAGCTCTATAATGTGGATCCAGAATGCCATTATCTGCCAACATTGCCTCCTCCATTGCCTTGTGAAAGTCACTTCCTTTGGTCTTGTACAATCGGGTCTGCCCCTGGAATCTGAACAGGATTATTATTAATATGAGCAACAACAAGCCAAATATTATTGCAGGAAGAACAACAAAAACCACGCACACACACACACACCTATCCATGAATTCCAAGAAGGGGAACACCATCCCCTGCTTCGCCCACGCATAGTCCTGCCAAGTGCCCATCACAAATCCATTAGATTTCAACAATAAAACAAGACTATCAACAACTCAAACCTTTACATAAAGGTGTGTTGAGAAGAGCTTACCCTTTGCTTTCCATTTTTCGAATAACCGAAAAACATAACACAAATTGCATCGGGAACACAACGTCTAAGAACAGACTCAGGAGCTTGCAAGATTGGATCAATGACCACAGCAGGCCATGCCGGAAAAGTCTTGCCACATTTTGCCCAAACTATATCACCCAAATGAAAATCCACAAGTTTGAAAATCTCTTTCCCCTTTTTACCCTTTTCATCAAAACCATTTTCACTCTCCGCTTTAACCAATAACACACGACTCCCTTTAACCGTCTTTTTAATGCTCTTAAACGACTTAGCATGCTTCTCATAATCAAATTCATCAAAACCATTATCATTCTCATTTTTCGAATCGCGTTTGTTTTCCTTTCCCTTATTTACAAATCTAATTCCAATGTCACTATTCTTCTTCTTCTGAGTGCCGAGAAGTACAGAGTCCTTGAACTTGGATGGAAGCATTTTAACGCGGCCTCTGGATGATCGCGACAACAAAGGTGCATTTTCAGCTACAATATTCAAATCGGTGGAAGCTGAATTGGAGTGGATCTCGCCATTGAGTTTGGTCTTCTTCTTCTGAATCTGTGGTGGAGATTCTTCTTCTAGCTTACTACATCGCTTCAGGTTCTGAATTCCAGATTTCATCTTATCTTTTTGTGATGAACACACAAAACCCTAAATCTACTATGTTTGTATGAAAGTAAAGTAAAACAGAAGGAGGAACAAACAATGTGTTTAATGTTTTTGTGTTAGGAGGGAGAAGCTGAAATTCTTAAAATTGAAGAAATTTGCGAGGGAAATATTTTCGGGGGAAGCGCCAATTCGCATTTTCGTCTCAAAATTTCTAGTTTCACCCCATCATTCCAAGCTACACCCATGTAAACGCAGGCAATTTACCTAAACTGAGTTTATTCAAATATTTTTTAACTAAGTTTAAGTAAGATCTATACATTAAGAATTTACAAGTCTATGTGAATTGTGTTTACCTGAACCTACTTGAAGTGAGTTTTCGTAAATGTAATCGAATTATGACTGTATAAAAGTATTTGAACCGGTGGCTTTTCCACTTCTAGTTTTATCTTTCATTTTAAATTATTTATGATTTTATTTCTTTTATTTTATTATTTAAATTAAAAAATATTAAATCTCATTGAAATAGCAGCATCATCAATGCATTAAAATTTTAAATTATTAATTAGAGAAAGTTAAATAAATCACATTAAACTAGGAACATCACTACTTGAACAATAATTTTTTAAAAGATACATGAACAATATTATTTATTTTTTTTGTTAGAATACATGAACAATATTTAACACTATTAAAAGAGCGTATTTTAATTTTGTCAAAAATATTGGTCGTAGTATATGTCAAAATTTGTTTTCTATATATGAGTAAGTGCGGTAGAAAAACGAATAGACGAACATATTGGTGTGTCCTTCGCTAATAGAGGATCACTAATAACGATAGTTGGTACCAAATAAACTAGCCATTTGAACTTGAAGGTTTTGGTAAATTTAACGGTTATTGACATTTTAAATGAATATTACTTTTTTCCCATTAATATAACTCATTGCATCTTTACTACAATTTTTATTTATTTATAAGTTTTATCTAAGACAAGTTTTATCACACTAAATAAGATTGGTTACTTTAATCAAATTACGTCATAATGATATATCATAAACCATATTTAGATTTATAGGTTTTATCTATGAGAGATAATTTTATTTGAAACACCATTAGACTTTAAATTCTTTTGTAAACCAAAAGTATCATCCGCGCGCAACTATAGAGACTTATACACTCAAGATAACCGGATACTATGTACACCTCTTTATCTGGATTTAAATCTTAATCCTACATGTTGTAGAAATTTGGCCTCTTCTATTAGACCCAATCCTCATGCTTCAGAGAATAACACATGTGCTAAGAAACCATGAATATGCTCTTTTGATTAAACATGATCACTCACCAATCTGATTCTTAAATTTCAAAAACATTTCTTTTGTACAGAAAACAAAACAAAACAAAAAAAATGTAGAAAAAATAAAAATTAAAAATGACATTACACCCGATCAAGCAGCAGCAGAAACTCAAAAGAAGAAAACTAAAAAAAAAGTGCAATCTCAAGTTCATGAGAGGAAGCCAAAGTTAGGATTGTCCTTCTTGGCAAACTTCTAGGTAGCTATATATATCTACATCATTCCATAAGGATGAGTTTTTATACAAGTACAAAACTAGGATCCAACACATTCACCCTGCATTATCAAGATGGTATTATTAGATACAATGTTACACAAAACAACTTAAACAAGGAAAGTTGTATAAAACAAAGGAAAGAATGTACCTTTTGTTTGATTATTTCTTGGAAAGATTTCTTCTCCAAGAGGGTCCATTTGGAAATTTGGAGGAAGTGAACGTTTCTCTGACCTTTTTAAATATGCCAATATTTCGAGAACGATAACTGCAACAATTATAATACCAACAAGGAATCCATAGCTTGTTTTCCAAGCATTCGTTGCTCCTGCAGCTTGCATTCCCAATACTATGTTCAAGGCTGCAAAGAATAGTGCCATTCTTCCAAACCAACTGTGGTACAAATTCCACATTTTGCGAAACTTGGAATCCCTATTTGGTCTCAAGAAGAATGCCAATATCTGAACACACATGGTTTTCAAGTAAGTTTAAGTTGTACAACCAAATTTAAACAACTTTTGCGAAAATGTTTCAAGTGGTTGATGCAGTAGAGTAGATGGTTAATGGATATACCAACAGTTGAAACTCATTAACCACCAATATAACTTCATTAATCACGAATTTGAACGCCGTTAACCATAGTTTTTTATGAGTCCAATTACATGTATATTTGACCACGTGAAAGTTGTGGACTTGTGGTTAATCGTCAAAATTCGTGGTCAGTGAAGTTACATTAATGGTTAATGAGTTTTAACACCTGAATCATCTACGGGACGTAATCAACTACTTACTTGAATGAAGTTTGAACAACATTAACCAGTTAAACAGTTGTTGCAAAAGTAGTCTGAAATTAGTTGTTCAAATATAACAATTGTCTGATTAATCTCAGTTAAATTTGTACTTGACATAATGATAAGTGAGAACTAAACAAGTATTATTGTTATTATTATAACATGAGTCAGTGGCATACCTGAAGAATACTTAGCACAAGGACGAAAATGCCAATTCCTCTGTGAGCTGGTATGTGGACATGCATTTGGGAGTAGAGTTGTAATCCAAGAAGGACAGTAGCAAGTCCAAATGCAAATCCAACAAATTGAATGATTGAGTGTAGATAGAACCAAAGGGGTTCGTTATGCTTGAAGTATCTTGCAACAATTGCACCTACCGGTAAGATTAAGCCCCACCCTATTATACCAACTATTCCATGATTCTTTCTCATTTGAATCAAACCATTGGATGCTGGATCCATAGAACCTGCAAAAGGGATAATTGTCAAGTGGACTTCTTTCAAATTTCGAGCTGCATTAATTAGTTCTTTACTAGCATACTCTTAGTTAAGCTACATGTTTTTATGTCTGTAACCTGCAAGATATATTATGTGTGCAAACATAAAGTAATTATCTATCTTGAAGGGGAAACTTGTAAAATAATATTAAGTGTCAATAAATTTAATACTATACCAACTTTCTTAATTATTGTGATTTAGATAACGAGGTCTTATGTTTAGGGATGAACGTATTAGTAAATTGCGGTTCATTGAAATGATATTATTCATTTTATAAAAGGGTGTTGGGTAGCTCATGGATTCAAGTTGAGATGAAGGAAAAAAAAAACTAATCTTACAACTAATTACTAACATTTGTCATTAAAAAATAATAATTCTTTATTAAAAGAAATTAAAGTGAGCAATAATTTGGAAACAGCTGTAAGTTGTGCTAAAGTATATGATAATCAAAATAATGTGATACCTGATTTTGCACCAGAAGAAAAATCAAATATAATTGTTGTTTTGTCATCATGCTTTGACAAATGGTGTTCATGTGGATGCTTAGTACTAAAAGCCAATAAAATTGGTTGCTTCCCAAATGGAATTGTTGTTTGAAGCTGAAATGCCAAATAAATTTCAGCCCCATTTGTTGCCACAGCAGCTGGCACATTATTTAGAGGCAGTTCACCTTTGTTTGCAATGACTTCTGATGATTTGTTACCCCTTAGATAGTACTGCTTGATTTTTGCATGACCACGTTTATTAATCCATCCCACCATTGCACTTGAACCAACCATCTTTCCATCTCTAGAAAATCCAATCCCCACCCACCCAACTGTGTAGGGTGCAGATAATATGATTGTTGTGGTATCACCATTTTTTGTGTACTGCAATAAAACCTCACTACATTATTAGATGCAAAGGGACACGTCATGACATTCAAATAATATCAAATCTTTAACATCAAAATGAATTTGTCTACCAACATTATGTTGATTTTAATGGAATTGGATCCGGATCCTTAAGCAAGGTCTCAAGTTCAAACCTTGTGAATGGAAAAAATGTGGTTGAGAGGGGCGATCCTACGGCTACTAAAGGTGGCCAAACGAATTCTCTAGCAGAGATTATTTATCAAGAAAGCTGGTGGATACTTCTCACCAATAACAAAGTGAACAAAAAATCCTAAATAGAGTAAACTCGAAAAAATGAAATGTTTTTATTAACAAACTCGTAATTTGTTATGAATTATGATGTACATGTGACAAACTAATAATAAGTGAAAAGGAATAAAAAAAAGAAAGAAAGTAGAAGTTCTAATTCAACTCGAACTTACCCTCAATTCATATGTATGCCAAACGGGTTTGCATATTGGAGATGATATATTCTGATAAGGTGGAGGAAGGAAAATTTGAAAATTTGTATTCTTGCATGTACTTTCCGACGATGCTGTGTCATCTCCTAATGCAATGGTCTTGAAGTTGAAGATGAGATTCAGCATGCATATCCTAACAAAAGATGGCCATAGCTGAACCAAAGATCTTAGCTTCGCCATTCATAGACTAGATCAGTGTGATCCAAGGATAGGAACAATGGTAGTTACAAAACTCAAGAATAAGAGAGGAAATGTGAATATGAAAGCCTAACAACAAGACAGTTGAGAGGTATTAGTCTCTTGCATTTCAAGTTTGGAATTTGGTGGTTGTTGGTTGGTGTAATGGTTGGTACTAGGAGGTAATCATCATCATTTTATATTTCTATTGTTGAGAACTCCAAATCCAACTGCATTTTTCTTCTTTTTTATTGGAACATTTTCCTGGCAGCACTGATTCATACTCCAATCAAAACTATTCAAACGTTAAAATTTTCAAATTTCAATAACAATATATGTTTAAAATGTCATAGACTCATAGACATCTGAGTCAATAAAACATTAATATTTGTCTAGTTATCTTTTTCTGTACTGGCCAGCAGCCAAGTAGTGGAGCAACTTGAAACTAACCATATTTCATGTTGATTGATAGAACTGTTCTTGACTTAAAGATTAGATTTGATCTAAAACTTAAATTAATTAGGACTAAATCAAATTTGATTTTATTCAAATTTAAAATTAGGACTAAATTCAATTATTTGATTAGGTGAACAAGGATTGAATTGTAAATTAAAGAGTTTAAATGATGGCAAAATTGGAAGAAAAAAGTCACACCAAAACTTGGTATCCCTTTGTATCTGGGTATAGATTCCCACTGAAGTAACAGTATTTAGAAACTAAAATGCTAATTCTATAACAAGTCCATCTGAGATAGTCTGAATATGTGTTCCTCACCACTCTTCTCATCAAACTTGGCAACCCACTTGCTCTTGTTCCTTTTTCTTGCATGATGTCTCTTATGATCAGTTTCATCATTCTTGCTAATCATAGTTACTTCCATGCCTTTGCCTATAGAATGTTTCACAGATCTTACTGCCAGTTTCTCATCTTTTCTCCTTATTCCTTCCAACCCTTTTCTATCACCAACCAAGTTATTCGCAACAACAACAGATCTAACAGGATTAACATCTATCAAATTAAGCAACATTGCATAGCTTTCATCTTTGCAATCAACAAGGGAGAAATCAATGTTTTTGTAGCGCGGCAATAACTTCGATGGATCTTCAGTTTTAAATTCTACTTGGTCATTAAGCCCTGAGCTATTGATTGCTTTTTTGGACTCATCCAGCACTGGCTCGGGAAGAATACACACAACTTTGCCTCCGGTTTGTCGCGCAGCAGCGGCAAGGGCTATCGTTGATGAAGATGCAGGAGATGATGTTACTTCCACTATAAGTTTTGCTTTCATTCCTGCTGCTAATGCTGATACAAATTCATTACCTCCTAACTCTTGTACTCTCAAACTGCCACTTCGCCTTTTATCAACATTATTACACTGCTAAGAGCAAAAAATTAGATGAGCTAGCTAACTTTTTTTGTCTCAAAATGCGCAGCCATCTCTTTCACTCACATATCTTCAACTATTATACAATCAAACAATATACCTTATACATTAAGATCATATTTGGATAAACAACTTGATTAAGTGCTTATCAGATAAACAACTTGACTAAGCGCTTATCATTTAAGTTCTATGTATAAGCTATTTCTACAGCAATAGTTGAAATAAAATCAAAATTGTTTTCATCCTTGATTTATTGTAAGGGTTAAATAAGTTTTTCGTCCCACAAAATATTGTTAATTTTAATTTTAATCCCTAAAAATAAAAAGGGATGTCCTACCTCATTTTTTGTCCCTAAAATCCAAATTGGCTATATTTTTATAGACGAAAAAACTTAATTAACCAGTGTATGTGTATTTGCAATAAACAAGCTGAAAATATCAACATGTCATAAGTTGTTTCTATAAACTCTCTCAGACGGTCTTCTAAGCGCTTATGTCGCGTAACGTAAATAATCTAAAATACACAAACACATCCTTGATTCATGTATTGAAAATCTCAAAGAAAAAGCATATAACAGATCTAAAAGAACACATGGTTGATAATTGGAATAAGCAGAAAATATTAAGCGATTGTTGAATACCTAGATGTATAATCAAGATCATGTATATGTACATACCAGTCGAAGGGTATCAAGGTAAGCCCTTGTAGCATATGTTGCAGACCATTCCATCACAAAAAGATAATCAAGATCATGAATTGAATACACCACAAAAATAATATAATTTGAGAGTTTCGTTTTGTTCCAGAATTTCTAGGGTTTGAAATGATTAATTAAGGGTACATCACACAGAAAGTGAATGAAAAATAATAGCTGTGGAACTGAAACTTATTAGTAACGTTTCTTATTTGTTTCTTTCATGAAAAGAAATGTACAAAATGGGGTGACGCAAAAAGCGTAGTCAAAGACACGGAATGGACAAAGATGGAGGAATTCTGTTTCATTATCATTATCAAATGCTAAATTTGTGGCACTTCCAAAAATGCATGATTCACGTTTGGGATCTCACCCTACTTTTACAGCTAAATAAATAAAACCATCGATATGCTAATGTAGTTATCACTTTTTTTTTAATTTCTATATATAATATAATATAATATAATAATAAAAGTTCAATGGTGTTTATCCTCTCCACTTAAGAGAGATTTGGTTTACCCCTAAAAGAAATTGGATTCTAACTTTATAGTTTAAATATTCTTTAGTTTTTTAGTTAAAAAAATAAAAAATTCTTCGGTTTTGGACCTTTGTAACTTTTGACGGTACAAAATAGATGAAATGGTGAGGGTAAACAAAAATTCGCTCAAACTACAAGGATGAAAATACCTTAAATTTTAAAGTTTGATGTCCAAAATCAAACAATCTTTTTCAAGGTTGGAATCCCAAGTATTTTTGTTTATGATAATAATAATATCTTTTAACTAAACATTAACCTCCGATTTAAACTAAACACTTACCTCCATCTTATTTTTTGAACAAACTAACCTCCCTTTATTATTATCATATTATTATCAAATTGACAATCACCTCATTTCCAACTTAACACCATTAAATCTCCTAACTCTCTAACACTATTATTAATTATTTTACTTCATTGTTCAATATTTTTCTCTCCCAGATTGAATTATAAGTTTCCCTTTTTTTTGGTGTAAGTTCATTCTAGCTTGTGGGATGGAGGAAAACGAACAGAACTATTGATCAAACTGAACCATATTTAACAATTCTAGAAATGAACGGAACAGTTTTGTTTGAATATATACATATGTATGGGTCTTGTTAACAAGTGTCCCCAGGTCACTCTTTAAACATGCTAAATAAAGTAATTATTCTTTTAAAATTTAAAAGTTTTCAATTTCCAATGCAGTGATAACACAAACTTTTATAAAAAGTTACTATTTGAATTCTTTAACCAGTGCCCCCGAAGCACTAGTTAACATTTCCCTATATGTATATATAAGAACAGTTTCATACCACCCAGATAGCTTACTTATGATTTGTTTTTTAAGGGAAGCTTACTTATGAAATGAAAGCGTTTATTATTCTTAAGAACAAAAAGCGTTTATTATCAAGTTAAGATGAAGGGAGTGTGATTATGTGGATAGAAAAGACTTACTGAATCCATCTTAGATATCCATGTTATAGATTAATCAAATTCATCATCCACAAAATACAAATTATTCAAACATTATCAGAGATAATTAAAATGCTAGAAATAAAACCACTTTCATTCACTGGCATCATCATTGTATGATGAAGGAGCATTCCAAGCCGGTGATGATATTGGAGAGTGTGTTATAGCAGACACACTTGATGAAGGAGCGTTCCAAGTCAAAGATGATGTTGGAGAGTGTGTTGGAGTTGTCCAACTTGGTGAAGGGGCATTCCCAATAGGTGATTGTGCTCGAGACTGTGTCGGAGCAGTCTAGCTTGGCGAAGGAGCATTCCAAGCAGGTGATTGTGTTGGAGAGAGTGTCGGAGCAGTCCGGCTTGGTGAAGGAGCATCCATGCCGGTGAAGCAGGCGATTGTGCTCGAGACTATGTCGGAGCAGTCCTGCTTGGTGAGGGGGCATTCCAAGCAGGCGATTGTGTTGGAGAGAGTGTCGCAGCAGTTCAGCTTGGTGAAGGAGCATTCCATGTCGGTGAAGCAGGTGATTGTGTTGGAGAGTGTGTCGGAGCAGTCCAGCTTGGTGAAGGAGCATTCCAAGCTGGTGATTTTGCTGGTGAGTGTGTCGGAGCAGTCCGACTTGGTGAAGGAGCATTCCTGATGGCAGCAACACTAGGTGCCGAAGAATTCCACAAGGGAGATGGTGTTGGGGAGTGTACTGGTGCAACTGCTGGAGATAATGATGGACCATGATGTTTGTGGTTGTGTGGATTGAAAACGACGACCTTAAACTTTTCACCATTTTGACAATTCTCAAGGTTTCCACTGATGAAGTAAAAGAGATCTGCTTTGTTAAATTTATAAATTGAATCTCCACCGTCCATCTTGTAGATTGGATTTTTTGTGTTGCATGAATCACAGTCTTGTTTGTTTACCACGAACACTGAATCAAATCATTTGTTATACTTGAAAACTGCATGCCAAAAGACACCATTATGAGACATAAAACAAGAATTATCACCTTTTACTTATAATAATTATTAGAATCAAATATGAATTTTAATTTCAATAAATTCTAAATATTTTGTTTATGGTCATTGTACATACATTTTAGTCTATATATTAAAATTACAAAACTAAATTGCTAAAGAAAGGCTCTCAAAACTGGATAATAGACAAAAATAAGATCCAATATGTATTTATTTTGTATGAAAAGATCCAATATGATTGTAACCATTAAAAATGTATTTAACCTATATTATGTATTTTTTCCGACTATATTTTTATTTTTATCTATTCTAAAAAGAAAAAAATATTTAAAAAAACTTCAAACCATAAAGTATTCAACCGCAAATAGGAACAACGAAGCCAAAATAAATTCACACTAAACCACCTCAAACTCAAACTGATCGAACCATAATCTGTCACAAATTACAGGAAAATAGCAGAAAAAAATCAAGATAACCACTCCAAAAACCATACACCATGCAAGAAGTTTTTATTTTGATATTGAATATTATACATAAATTTCGGTTGTCTGATAAGAAAACAAAATTTTAATAGGAATTATATGATGTATAAGAAGTTTTGATTTTGAGAGATGAAAAAAAGAAAAAGAAATGGATTGAACTTACAAAGAGTGTCGTTGGTTCGAAACCTAGTTCTCCTAGCCCAGATGTTGTATTGGTTTCGTGAGCCTTTAGCTGCCCAACCATAGTTGCCACCGATATTAAACTTGTATGCAAATGATAAAGAATTAAGTGCTGAGAACCAGCATTGATACAATCAAAAGAAAACCAAATTTCATCATTGTTAAATGATTCAGAGAAAGAGTTGTAAGAAGATGATGATTGAAATGAACTTGAAAGGTGTGAAAAGAGTGTGGGGTGGTCGTGGTTATTTATAGCTAGATGACCGCGTTACGATATCAATCATCGACAAAATTATAGGTAATTTTTAATGATCATGACATTAATCTTGTGTTTTGTTGTTGTTATTTATTATCGTTTTAAAAATATACTACTTTTGAATTAGAATTCTACAAACTAATTTTTAGAGAATTATTAGTTTTTTTTTTGGCATAGCTAGTAGTCATTATCAGTAGTTTTTTTTTAAGAATTATTTGTCTTTTTTTATAAAAAATAATTATTAGTAGTTTGATCCTCTCAAAAAAATTATTATTAGCTTGATATAGGTTAGAAAATTCATTACATGCTGTACAAAAAAAGTTACATTTTGTATCAAGTATTAAATAAACAAAGAATATGAGATACATGATGTATCATTGTTTGATGTTGATTTTCTTTGAATTTGAGTTTACTCTATTTATTTTACTCTACTTATTGTTCGTTTTTTAGACGGATAAACACACATAATAGATTAAAACTAGTGAAACCTATTAATGAGATCCATTTATTAAAATAGGTCTCGCCGATCTATATAAATGGACAATAGATGAAACAAACCGGACTCATTTCTTTTTTCCTTTTCTTTCAAAATTGGTAGAAGGTATGATCTAAAGAAAATGGTAGGAGTTCCATGATTTTCTATCAAAGAAAAACTAAAAGAAAAAAAAAACTATCGAAATTGATTGAAAGAAATATATCACATTTAAGGAGGGTATTCAATACATTAATTCTTCCATAATATATCGCAAATCGAATCAAACCATGCGGTTGAGTAAGAAAATAACTCGAATACATCCGAACTAAATACGGTTTTTTGTGGTTTCAGTTTGGATTGGTTCGGTTTGCAGTTTTCTATTAGAATGTCTTGGTTTTGAACACCCCTAATTTTCAATGCCTACACTCACTTTATTTTGATTGATTAAAAAATGAAAATTTTTGTTTGGTCTCTAGATGAAGTGGCAAATATGACTTAAAATTTACACACAACAATGGTATTATGATTTTCAACAAGTGTAAATGTGTTAAATCCTAATTATATCGACCTTGTCATTTGAGCTAATACTTACAGACATTGTTGAAACTTTATTATAAATACTAATGATGAGTGCTAAGAATAAAAACTATTTAATTTTTGCTAAAAAAAATAGAAACTATTTAAAAAAAATTAACACCATGATTATGCCAATCTCATGTCTAAAAGTTTTTTTTTAGTGAATTTTTGTTGTTCGTTGGGTCTAAGATATTTACAATGGGATCATTCCCCTATTTGCTAAATAGACACCCCACTATGGCATTAGATAAATGAGTGTCTAAAGAGATGAGTGATTTTATAGTCATTCTCTCTTTTACTACTATTTATGGGTCTCATATGCATAAGATGAAAATTTTACCTTGTACCCTAACAATTATACCTTCACCCCTACATTTTGCATGAATTGTCCATTTTACCCTCAGAAATAAACTAAAATCTTTTTGGTTTAGTTTCTCACATTTTTGAAAGTTTTACGGAAAGAGATGGAGATTCAGTTTCTGAATACAAAATCAGAAGTTCTTCATCTCCATTAAAATAATGATCCAACTTTACTATCTTACAACACATCAAAATCCATAGATATAAAAATGGGTTTATTGAAGTAGAGGAAGGAAATGATGAAAATTAAGCTGCCATGGATGATGTCGAGACACATGATTTAGGATTATTTTTTTTGTTTTTAATTTAGGGTTTTGACTTTTGATTGATCTATTATTAAATTGAATTCTATGTTATTTTAAAGAAAAGACAATCATAAACATAAATTAAAATCTCAAAATTAAGGGATAAAAGCTATTCGATCCATAGCCATGGGAGGTAGCTTTCATGGGTTAGAAGGAAATCAAGGAACCCAACAACCTTCACCCATCTCTTTAATTTGAACAAACAAAAATCATAAACCAAAGTTTTGATTTTGTGTTACAATGACATAACAGTGGTAGATTTATCATGTGAATAACACGCTGACATCTTTATTTGGATGAGTTTCTCCAATCTAAAGTTTTGATTTTTCCAAAGATCTTAAACTTGGGCCATGATTTTGATCGAGATGAAGAACTTTGCAAACACATCGATGTTTTTCGGAAAAATATTTCTTAAACCGGAAATCTTCTTTGAAGTTTTCTGGAAAAATTTATGTGGGGTGAACTCATGTTAAATCTAATGAATGGGTGAAAAGGGACAAAATTGGCATTTTTAAATATTTGTATGGGTGAAAGTATAAGTGTAGGGTACCAAGTAAAATTTCCACATTAGATAAATAATTTTGTTGGACCCATTTAATTTTATTTTTAAGGTGCAAGGTTGGAGATATTGAGTTCTTTTAAAGTTTTAAGGGTTATGTTAACAAGTGTCTTTAGACCATCCATAACGATGGGTGTTTCACCTATTTAACACCGTATGAAATAAGTATCCCCTTTGTGGAGTATAATATATGAGTGGCTATGGAGAATTGTGGTTATGGAAGCACCTCTCTCTCTTCATTTTTCGTGGGTCTCATTTAATAAATCTTAAAAAAAATAAAAAAATTGTTGGAATGTAAAGAATTATATTTAATAATATTTATGGACCCCCATTTATGGGAATGTGACTCATTTAAGCCTCCAATTTGAGGTGCTATGTTGTGGATGGTCTTTATAAATTTCATGTTAAAATAGTTTCTTTTTAAAGTTTTAATGTGTTGAATACACAACTTTCAAAAAAAGTTTATTCTTTGGATTTCCCAAGTTTTAACTATAAAATGACGTAAGATCTATTTAAGCACTCAAAACGGATGCTCCATTGTGAATGGTCTAATTCAATTAAAAAATATTTTTTAATATATGAATTTATTAAATTCGTTAAATTATTTAAATAATACTAATGACAAGTGTTGGAAATTGAAACCTTTTAAATTGTATGGCAATTTCATTTCCAAAAATATTTTTTAGCCAATCATTATTGTCAATTTGGTATAATTTTAAAAAATTATTTTCTAATATATTAATTCATTAAATTATATAAATAAATATTAAATTAAATAAATTCAATATTTTTGTACCAAAAAATAATAATAAATGCAATATAAAGTATCATTACTTTACCTTTTTTTTTTTAAGGATGCTACGTTTTTTTTTAAGGAAGTAGCTTATAACATTTCATCTTTAATAATAATAGTGTCAACACAACTTAGGATAACATAATAAATAGTGGGGCTAGATAAGAAAATGACTATGAGAATCTTTTATTCCCATGGGAACAAGAGGTAACCATCCTTAACTTCCCACTCTCACAGTATTATAACTCTTTTTTTAATTATAAATTAAATATATATAAAAATATTCCTGAGAAATTAAATTAACTACCAAACACTTTGATAGAATTAAGATTATTAGGAATAATGTTCCAGCGAATGTTATTCCCAGAATTGAAAATGTAATCCTTGAAACAAACACACCTGAAATTGTAAAAGAAGTGGACAACAAAGTCTGACGCGCATCAATAATGTTGCCAAATTCTGTAATGTCGGTTTTGCGTGAATGGAAAACATGAACTGTGATCTTAGAATCAATCTCAAAATAAATATTATCAAACAATGTACCATTCATTCATCGGAGAGCATGAAACATACCCAAAGATTCTCCCAAAGTCCCACTAATACACGATAAACATAATCGAATTATGACACCTTTGCCAAAATGAAAGTCCCGGTATCGTCACGCAAGCATATACCAGTCCATGTCCGATGAAAATGATCTGGGAAAGTTGCGTCAACGTTGCACTTATAACTCCCTTGACTTGGTGGCTGCCACTGCTGTACAACAAGGACCGAATGTTGAGCTACTGTTGCGACATAGCCTGCTGAACCGAAGTAGAATTCACCTGAACTTCTCCTAGCTGCAGCAGCGTTCGCGGTTGCGGAGCATTAGCTTCCTGCCAATCATCAATTAAACCACAAGCTCTATCAACAACTGTAGCACCAAGCTCATTTACGTCTTCCCAAACTCTGAGGTTTTGATGTTTTCACAGACTCCAAAACTACACTTTTATTGAATCTATGTTATTAAGGAATAATATGAAAGTTGTCCCTACAAATATGAAGCGTTTTGATTTTTAGTTTCCGTAAAAAAAATGTTTTAGTTTTAGTTCTTGCAATATATTGTTTTGATTCTTTATTTTTGTTTTACATCTATTCGTATTGAAAACAATAAGGATAAAAAAAAATACATCGACTAAAATCAAAAAGCTTAGTCTTTGTGAGCTTAATTCACTTGATAAGAGATAATACATAATATATGTAGAGGTTGAGATTTGAACCTCGAATATCTCACTTATTCACATTTAAGATAAATTTCTCTAACCACTAGGTTACTTGGCAAAAAAGGAAAAAAGATTATATTTACGATCAACATTTGCATGTTTAAACCTACTATTAACTGGGCTAAATTTAATTCAAGAATAATTTTATATTAAATGTAGTAAATATTAGGCTTAATTAATGATTTGGTCCCTTAAGTTATTTGTTGGTTACATTTTGGTCTCATAAGTTATTAACGTTACAATTTGGTCCCTTAAGTTAGTATTTGTTAGCCAAATAAATCCTCATCATCAGTCTTTTTCTAAAACGTTAAATAGGCACATGTGAATGGTGACGTGACAACTTGCAATGTATATCCACGTTAGACATTGGATAAACGGTTTTGACGGTGGGTATTGATTTGGTTGATGGAAGATGACTTAAAAAGACCAAATTGTAACATTAATAACTTATGAGACTAAAATGTAACCAACAAATAACTTAAGCGACCACGTCACTAATTAAGCCTAAATATTACTAAATGTAATGTTTTAATGCATGACAAAGTAAATAAGCAAATACATTGATTGAGAGACATAGATGAAAACGTGTAATGGGATCAATTAACTGCAAAAATAACTTTGTAGAGAGTTACTTCACTTAAGTAAGACAATAAGTCCTAATTGATTTTATTTTTTATTTTATTTTTGAACGGAAGTCCTTATTGATTTAAAAAAAGATTGATCCGTAAATCATAAATTTTACGGACACTATGCTAAATTTTATAGACACTGTGCTTTTCAATTATACTACTATGATTTATGATTTATCCGCAATGGACATATTTTGTCAATTGCAACAATTTTTTGACAAACAGTTGCAATATTCTTAATAAAAAATTATTAAGCAAACACATTTTCTCTAGAAAAAACACATTAATTGCGAAACATGATATAGTTAAAAGATCATATTTAAAAAAAAAAATCTTTGTTAATTGTTTAGAAGATACTTTTTTATTTTTTGGATACTCTGTTTTGTCATATTTTTTGCTTTATTTTGTCATATTTTTTCAATGTGTGAGAAACAGTCAAATATAATGATTATTTGAAAGAATACCATGTTTTTGGTAAATAAGTATGTTTGGAATAGCTTTATTTTATTTTTTGTCTTGTTTAAAAAAACATGAAAGGTTAAAAATGTAAAATAAAATAACTTTGTTTTTATAAAACAAAATCGACTTTTGAGCTCTGTGATTTGAATAAACAAATTGAATTTAACGAATTAAACTGAGTTGTTTGTGAATTTGAAGTAGTCTTGACTCTTAAGTTTGACTCGGCTGATTTCTTGTTCCATTCAAGTAATTGGTAAAGGTGAAATAAAAACAGATATAGAAGATAAGTGTGTGATGGCTTACACCACCGCATTTCTTATATTGAAGTTGTCTTTTGCCTCCACATATGTATAATTAGGATTTTAAAAGACTTTTCAAGGTTTAAAACTTTTGATTTCGAAGTGGCGTGGAGGTTAGGATTGAGGCTCTTCTCCATCTTCCTCCTTCTTCAATTTTCCACATTGTAAGTGATTCAACTTATTTCATAGATTCTTATTCTACATGTCTTACTAGATTTCTTATCCTCTAAAAAAACTAGATTTCTTATTTATGGGATTAGGAAAAACTTTTGATGCATTGATGGCGATGGAAGGTTTTTTCTCTCTAGTTCTCATTTTCCATTTATTTGTTTACTTTTGATTTAATTCCTAGATCGAGATATGAATCTTAATATAGGAATTATGAGTTTTGGCTTGTTTAAGAAAAAATTTGGAACTATGAAAAATATAATTTGAGATCAAAAACAGACACATGTCCAACAAATTAAAGGCATTTGCCCTCAATAAATCTTGTATTTTGTTCGGTTAATTATTGTTTTGAATTGGCTAGAAAGTCAATCCCATGAAGACACGTGGACCCAAAATCTTCGGAACAAGACATTGTAACCTGAGTGAACACGCTAATCCCCGCGCACACCACCGCACTGAAGCACGCCCCACGCTTCCTACACCGTACATGTGGACTCCAACGGCTCCCTGATGAGGCGCCGCATTTTACGGTTTCCGTTAGCGCCTCCTTCTCCTATATAATGGTGATTTTGTGCCACCTTCAAGGTACGATTCATTTCCCACACACTTTTACACACTTAACCTCATTTTCTACACTGACTTGAGCGTTGGAGTACTAATGTGTCTGCAGACACTCTTTGTTCCACCGTGGAGACCACACCGTCACCGTGCCGGAGCACCGCACCGTCAAGGTTTCCTTCATCCGTCGTTATCGGACATATCAGTTATTGAATTTATTTATTTAAATTTCCTCCTAAAAATAATGTGTTACGCTTGAAGGTGTAAGATATATACATGAGAAAGGGAGTTTGAATTATCCTTGAACCTTAGACTTCTTCAGTCATGGTTGGAGTGGTGTCGCTATTTTTCAAACCTATTGTGAGAATATGTGGTAACCTATTAAGGAATGGTTATATGATCAACTTCTTCAGTCATGGTTGGAGTGGTGTCGCTATTTTTCAGATTTGAAATATCACTCTAGCTTTGCATCATTCTCTATGAGATACTTTCAAGGATTTCTTGATTAAATCTCTATGGCATATCCCTGAAAAAAGTGCAACAAACTTATCCTAATCTTACGCAAGATCTTCATCGTATGTAGCATCCTATAGTGATAAAGATGATCAAATAATTTGGAATCATTCAACAACAGGAGACTCCTCAAAGATGCATATTCTTTCCACAAGACTATTGGCCAAAATTTAAGTTGGGCAAAAATTACCTGGAACAAAGATTTTCCTCCTCCAAAATCTCTTTTGATTTGGAGATTGATGTATAATAGACCGTCTAAAAATGAAAACCTTATGATCAGAGGTTGTAGCCTATACCCTCAATGTGTATCTTAGGTAACAAGCAACAAGAAACATTGCAGTATTAATAAGGGCCAAGGGAATATTTTTCTAGAAACAAGCTTGGTCTTCCCTTTTTTAGGTTTTGATACGAGATACGATACGGCACCGATATGCCGATACGGAAAAATTTCAAAAATTAAGATACGATACGGCTGTGATATGTTAATAAAAAAAATATATAATTAAATGTACAATATAATTATAACCATTTTTTTAATATGCAAATATATTTACAAACAAAAGAAACCAGTCATAGGCTTGTAGCACATCAACATAAATATAAATAATATTGATGATTAAGAGAGTGGTGATTAGTCAATTACATACACAATATATCCCAAAAAGAGCACCATCAGTGCTATACTATATCAGTTAGTGCTATACTTTATCGATTCAAAAAAGAAGCGTTATATCCAAAAAAGAACACATCAGTATTCAAGAGTTAAGTTATTTTAGTTAACATTAATTCGGAAATATTGGGGCAAGTATCGGTGCATGATAATTATCGGATACTCTCCTGATACGTATCGGGAAGTATCGGATAATTATTTTTTAAAAAAATAAAATTTAATCTTCGGATACTCTCATGATACGTATCGAAAAGTATCGGGTAGGTATCAATGCAAGATACGCGGAGATACGATACGTCATCTATTTTGAAGTATTGGGGCTTCAAAGATTACAACCCATTTCCATCTCATCATGTTCTTAAAAAAAGCCATAAATTAAACAACAAATTGAACTTTTTTTTTTTGGTACAAAAAAGTGAACAATTTTTAACTTCAATTTGGTGCATTTAATTGAGAAAGCCAGAAAATGAAAAATTTTAACCGTAAGGACTACAACAACAAAAAATGAAAATTAACAAGTTTAAGCATCCTTCCATTAAGAAAGCCAGAAAATTTCCTAGATCTTAAGCAATTCAACACCTAAAAAAAACCCCAAAAAGTCAAATTAATCAAATTGAATAAAAAAAACATCAAAAACACAAGATTTAACTAGATGGATCGGTGGAAGATGTGGAGAAATATTCGGTGGCTTCATGATGACCTCATCTTCATCTTCAAGTTCATCTACTTCATCTTATTGGATTTCTTCTAATTATGTTGATGATGCTGTCAATGGAGGAGGAAAACAAGGTTCTGTAACAGTTTCTAAAAACCATAGTGGAAAGAGTTGGGGTTGGGCTTTTAGTAGTCCTATGAAAGCTTTTAGCATTAAAGGATCTTCTAAAGAGAATCATCAGAATAATAGAAGAGATATTATTAGAAATGTTATTCAATTGAGATGCTATTCTCATGGTGGTGTTGAACAACTTGCAAATGTTGGGGTTTTGTGATACAAATGCTGCTATAGGCCACACTAAGAGGATGACTCGTAGGCCCACCTATTTGAATGATTATGTGTCCAAGTAACTAAGAAGCACCTTTGCAGCATATTCCAATTGTTATTTTATCTT
>Ga0228711_1000579_pt1 | contig 46591 bp, 33 predicted proteins | sample MedpolnodulmetaG_2_FD_177996 | JGI IMG/M metagenome (GOLD analysis project Ga0228711, IMG submission 177996) | Root nodule microbial communities from Medicago polymorpha collected in Santa Monica, California, United States - brown nodules | ecosystem: Host-associated > Plants > Roots > Nodule...
TTCCCCCCCCCCCCCACTCTGCTGCCGTCTCTCTATCCACCGTACCCTCCCCTCCATTCTGCCCCTCCATCCACACTAGTCACTGCCTCCATCACCGGCCACCACATCCTTTCTCAACTACACATTTTGTCTGTCCACACCTTCATTCATCATTAGCTACTACCATAGTCGTTTGTTCAAATCTGAGAAGAGGGTGAGGACGACATAAAAGATACAAAGAAAGATAAGAAAATGAGGAGAAGAGGGTGGATGTTGGGACATGGATCTGGATTCAACGCTGTTACAACAAGATGTTGTAATAGATCTTGGCCATACAATCTCTGATCAACAGCTGAGATTGTTTTACCGTGTAAAATGATTTTATAATCTGAACCATTGGATCACAAATGTATGGTCCAGATTCACTACAGCGTTAAACTGTGTGCTGTTTTTACAGCAGGGAATCCAGGTCCGTGGGACATAGAGTGGAGAGAGAGGAGGAAGATGACAAAAGAAGAGGGAATGGATGACATAAGAAGAGGTGAAAAGACAAAAATGCTCCCAGTGTCAAGTATTTGTCCCAACAATTGTGTTCAAATAACATTTTGTAGTTAAAATCTAAAATTTCATTACAAAATATATATGGGTTGTGGCCCAGCATGACACTAGTTTAGCTTGCAAAAATACATATGTATAAACTCTAAAATCTGAAATGTGTTATTTTGTTTCAAATTCTAAGATCCAAAGTGAATTTTTAAGTTTCATATTTCATAATCCAGACGCACTATGTACCTAGAAATTCAACAACACCGCCATAATTCAGCAACAACAACATAAACTACAAACATAAATTAAACACAAACAATATCATGGATTAATCAAACTAGTTTCTTCATCGGTTCAACCAAGCAAGTCATGATTTTTTTTAAGTGTCATATATCACTAAGGTAGATGATGGTGATTTTAGTGAAATTGGCAAGTGAACCAAATCTTGGTAAGTATTAATTTAATCGTCTCCACAAGGATTGCCATTCAACTCGGTAATTAGTGGAACTTATTTAGAAAAGGAAATAAAAGAAGAGATTAAGTGGTTGCAAGGTTTTAATTGTCCTGTCCAATGCGAGATTAGGTTTGGTTGAATCATTTTTTATAAAGGTAGTAACAACTTAGAGACATACTCAATAGAGAGGTTTATGGAAAGAATGACAACCATGTGTGTGACGACACCTTTACAAACCAATACAAAGAAAGCACCAGTAGAGTGTCCCTCCAACGATTATCATAAGATTTTAACCGTGTTAGTTGAATCATATCCATCCAACTTTTCGAACAACTTTGCATTTTATGGCCAAAGAATCATACCAAAAGATATTACAGATTTCATATTCAAAGAGGCATTAAAAAGTGTTCAATTGAAATTTAGTGTCGGATTCTTAAAACATAGCCGTGGCTCATTCTCATCGGAAGAGCAAATCAAGCCGCTACATGAACTTGATAAAAATTTGAGTAAACCCTAAACTTTACATTTTTGTTGATTTGAGTATAATTTGTATATTTTAATTGTTTTTTTCTTTGGCAAAAATTTGGAGAAAAGATTGTATACACAAAAACTTGCTAATGTCATCGGATTAGTATAACTATTTTGGTGATTTTGGTAAAATTTATATATATTAATTGTGTTTTTCTTTGGAAAAAATGAGTAAAGTTAATCTATACTATATATAAAGAAAACTATCCCTTTCAGCATTTTTGGGGCCTGATTTTTCTTTTCATAAATACACTCAATTTTCAATACAAATAACACATGTAACAAATAGATAAGAATAAATTTAAATATTAAAATAACTGTAACAAACACGATATGAAATTATATATATGTCTGTTTTTTTTCCTTTATCATTTAAAAAATGTAACAAGCTAGATGAATATATTACTTTTTAGGCTTAATTACTGATGTGGTCCCTTAAGTTATTTGTTGGTTACATTTTAGTCTCGTAAGTTATTAACGTTACAATTTGGTCCCTTAAGTTAGTATATGTTAGCCAAATAAATCCTCACCGTCAGTCTTTTGTCAAAACGTTAAATAGGCACATGTGAACGGTGACGTGACAATTTACAATGTGTATCCACTTTAGACATTGGATTAACGGTTTTAACATATACTAACTTAAGGGACCAAATTCTAACGTTAATAATTTATGGGACCAAAATGTAAGCAACAAATAACTTAAGGGAGAAAATCATTAATTAAGCCTACTTTTTATTATCCCATTAAACAACTTTTTTTTTTTATAATAAAGATTGTTGTTGGTGTCATTAAAAAAAATTTAGATTATACTTTGTTATTATATTAATTTTTTTTTTGTGTCGGGGGTTCGAACCCTATACGTTGCATATATTATGCATTGTCCATATCAATTGAGCTAAGCTCACGAGGACTTTGTTGTTATATTATTGGTGTCATTAAAATAGGTAATCATAGTTCGTTTGGTTTGTTGTAATTTGAAAGCAACAAAACATTTATATTATTGTCAACTATTTCTCTCTCTTCTCATTCTTTTTTCCAGCGAGTCTTCCACTATTTCTTCTTTTTGAACATTTATGAAATTTTTTATTTTTTATATTAGATTTCTTTTACTATGCATTTGAAATTTTTAACAATGTTATTCATCTTTTTTATTTTATTTTATAGAATTTCAACTCTTTATGAAACCATTATTATAGGTAAAAAAATTGTTTAAATTTAAAGATAACAAAAAACCCACGCTTTAGTTTTCAAAATATATAAGATTTATTAGTTTTATTGAAAAAGATAAAAGTAATTTAGAAATGGTATAATTAACAGATCATGCCCTTAAAATACCAAAATGACAGTTAAATAGTAACGTTAAATCCATAGTCAAACGACATTTAAAAAGGAACGAACGGAGTATAATATATCCCCAAAACAAATAGATACATAAAATTTAAACGCAATAGATGTTAAAATTTATGACCATTTTGTATTTCTAACATATATAAAATTCATTATCATATGAGATGTATGACTCCTTCAAGAGAGATGTATGACTCCAAGAGTCAAATTTAATACATAAAAATTAGAGAGAATAGATTCAAGAGTCATGTATGTAGTTGGTTGGTGGCATTCTTGGTGATCAATATGCTTGTAATTGGTTGTTAGTGTTCCTTGGTGATTGATATGAACAATTTTGAGAGTCATATTTAATACATGAAAATGAGAAAAAAAATCAATTGTTTATGATTTATCCAATATCCAAAATTTATCTTTTAATTTAAATTTTATAATATATTTTTATGTATTCATTCTTACCTTAATTAAAATTTGTAACACTTAAATTTCTAAATTAAAAGTAAATCATTAATTTTAGATTAAGTTTAAAATTAAATTATGGATCAAGAGTATCCAAGTTTAATCTTTAATTAAAAAAATATTTGACATATTTTACTTACCTCTCGATGTAATTTTGGATTACAAGAGCATTTTTTTTTCTTTGAAATTTTGAGGAATGAAATCAAACCTTAAATTTCTATATAGGTTTCAAATTTAGAAAATAACCACCATAATATGCAAAATATTTTTAAGAAATAAACATAAATGTGTTACATGAAATTATACCTTTCATTATTTTTACTAAATGAAATTATTTTACGTCCATTTATCATGTATATAATAACTTCCTAAAAAAAAACCATTGTTGTTAATAATATATATAATAATAATACTTTATGGTAACTATTTATTATTACATTTAATTTTTTTATAAACTAGAAACACTTAAACGAAAATAAATATGAAATAAAATTTAATTTAATATATAATACAAATGATATATTAAATTAATAAATTTAAAATATTTTTTAAAGAAAATTTAGATTACAAAATTACAAATACTTAAATATTATTTGATATGATTTTATTATGAATTAAGAATGTCCTTTATGTCATTTTACATTTATCAGCTAGTTGAAACGCTAGTTTTACCAAACACTTCAGTTAGCTATAAGCTATCAGTCATCAGCTAACTTATCCGTTATTTTTACGAAACAGAGCCGTAGTCATTTGATCTCATTGGTATCTCATAATCTTTATAATTCTCTCTAATCTCTTGTTTTTTTTAACACTCACTAATCTCTTGTTGTTCGCTCTGCTGGATCATCAATCTAAAAAAATATCATTATTAAAAACCTTTGCACAATGAATCCTATTTTTTTCTGTCCATCTGACTATAAAGAATTTTAGATTTGTTAGTGAAGCCCCAATACTTCAAAATGGATGACGTACCGTATCCCCTGCGCATCCTGCATCGATACCTGCCTGATACTTCTCGATACGTATCAGAGAGTATCTGAAGATTAAATTTTATTTTTTTAAAATATAATTATCCGATACTTCCCGATACGTATCAGGAGAGTATCCGATAATTATCATGCACTGATACCTGTCCCGATATTTCTCAATTAATGTTAGCTAAAATAATTTAACTTCTGAGTACTGAAGTGTTCTCTTTTGGATACAGTGCCTCTTTTTTGGATCGATATAGTATAACATTAACAATGTTCATTTTGGATATAATATAGCACGATGGTGCTCTTTTTGAGATATATTGTGTATGTAATTGACTAATCATCACTCTCTCAATTATTACTCCCTCTGTTTCTAAATATAAGCAAAATTGACTTTTTAGGTTCATTCAATTAATGATGTATGCGGTCCATAATATGAACCACTTACATCATTAATTAAATGAACTTAAAAAGTTAATTTTGTTTATATTTAAAAATGGATGGAGTATTTATATTTATGTTGATGTGCTACGAGCCTATGACTGGTTTCTTTTGTTTGTTAATATATTTGCATATTAAAAAAAATGATTATAATTATATTGTACATTTAATTATATAATTTTTTTTATTAACGTATCTCAACCGTATCGTATCTTGATTTTTAAAAATTTTCCGTATCAGCATATCGGTATAGTATCGTATTTGTATCGTATCTCATATCTGGGCTACACATGCTAATATTATTGCTAGTGTATGAAAAATTGGCATGATTGTCGGAAAAAATTCTATGATAAAAACTGATTAAATGTATGTTTGTTCAGATATGTCAAAATTGTAGAAAAAATTGCTAAGATAAAAATTCACATGAATTCAAACAACAATGATAAAACAATTAAACTAGGAATTCATTATTTTTATATATCCTAGATAAAACAATTGGAGCATAATGAAATGATTTGATAGTATCTCATAAAAGTACCTTATTTAAAATTTAGGCTTAATTGTATGTTTGGTCTCTTATGTTTATTTTAGGTTTTAAGTTGGTCCCTTATGTTTTAAAAGTTTTGAGTTGGTCCCTTATGTTTTAAAAGTTTCAAGTTCGTCCAGAACGTTACTAACCTTGGAATAAGTTAGTCCATTCTGTCACTTAATCGTTTAGAGATTCGGGTTGAGAATATGAGTGATGTAATTTAACTTATTTAGAAAATCAATACTGAAACATTTTATTTTTTATTTTTTTGTTTTATTAAACTCAATATCATGTCGCTAAAGACACTAATTTATTCCAACATGAGTAACATTTTGGACCAACTTGAAACTTTTAAAACATAAAGGACCAATTTAAAACCTAAAATAAACATAAGGGATCAAACATGCAATTAAACCTAAAATTTATCTTAAACATTATAGTACTTTTTGAGGAAAATTTAAAACATGATATAGCTATGGAAATCTTGATGGTGAAATTCTATTTGAATAACTAAAATTCATTAGACATATTTTAATAGTTGTATTGAAATCAAGCTTTCCAATATCAAGATCTTTGAAGCCATTTATTTATTTTCGTGATGCATGTATAGTTTATAGATTTTTTTTTTTTAATAAGCCAAAATAAATCACATTACTAGAACAAGAAAGTCTTCCATCACAACACGTACAAAAGAAAACTTAAAGTTGATACACGGTCTTAAAAAAGAACCGAAATCAAGAAAAACGAAGAAATAAGCTACTGTACAACATATAGTCAAAAATAGGATTATGCATCTAAAAATTGTAGTAAAACTCAAACATAACATAACTCGATTTTAACCACAAAAAAGAATGAAACTTAACATTTTCGCTTAACAAAATAATATTTTGCTCCTTGTGCTGAAAGATACGCCTATTTCTTTCTTTTTAATCAAATAATGTTGAATGTCAATCTAACATTTTTGGAAAAACCGTCTAATCCACCAAACTGAGAAAGATGATCCCTTAAAGTCCCCTGGTTTCTCGTTGAAAATCCTAACCGACAAGAAACCATCGACCAACGCTTTCCATAAAAGTCACATGTAATAAACAAACGATCCTTGTTCTTATTCAAACCACATCCTCTTGTACAATTTTGAGCCTTGGAAGGAAGGACACGCCGCTGAACTAAGTTATCCCTTGTAGAAACTCGATTAAGAAGCAAACGCTAAACAAACATAATACTCTTTAACGGAACCACTTTCAACCGCAAGAGATTATTATCCATAAGATGACTGCTATGAAGAGATTCATTACCTACTTTCGCTGTCAAACTGTGATACGCACTACTCATCGTATAACGATGAGAAGGACGAAGCTTCCAAGCCCATTTGTTGGGAAAGAACAATTATAGAAATACTACACCCGGTCCTTTTTATAAAAGACAAATGAATCAACCAAAGTTGATGCATCTTGTTTATACTATGGTTAAAACATCAACTTTTATTGATCCATTTGTCTCTTATAAAAATGATCGGAGGGAGTAGCTCAAAATTTTCACCAATAGCTTAATATCTCAATATTATATTTATAATAGTGATATTCTGATTCGGTAAATAATGTTCTCAAATCAAAATATCCATAGAAAATATAGGTAAGGGTGATATTGGAGTTGGGTACACAATATATTATTGAGGTTATATAGAATGGGTTTGTCTAACATGTGCAATGCACATGTTAAAACAACTAATAGTAGTAACTTTTTTTTGGAAAACGACAATTATTTATTTTAAAGTTTTATATTTAATATTAAATGTACAAGTTTCAATACAAAATTTCTATTTTAATCTTCTTAACATGTGCAAATTTACACACGATAGGAAAACCTATATAGATTTAGGGAACTCGATAAGGACTTTGTAGGTCTCCAAGTTATACTTAAAGGGTTTTACTAACTTGTGTCATAATGACACATGCTAAAAAACTTAACAGTGGAAATTTGACATTGAAATGAGCAATTTTGTAATTTTAAAAATTTGAATACATGACTTTTGAGACATAATTATTACATGTAGTTTCTTAACATATCTCCTTAAAACACATGATAGCATTCTCCATTGTTTAAACGATTATGTTATTTGGCCAGTTATCAATGCTCTTAGTGTCAAGTATTTGTCCCAAAAATTGTGTTCAAATGGATTGAGGCATAGCATGACATTAGTTTAGCTTGCGAAAATACATATGTATGAACTCAAGAATATGGAACGTGTTATTTTGTTTCAAATTCTAGGATCCAAATCGTATTTTTATGTTTCAGATTTCATAATCTGGAAGGACTGGGTACCTAGAAAATTCAACTACAACATAATTGATGTGTGAAATCAGCAAGCGCACGGTTCTATCGAAGTAGTAAAATATTGTTCCACATGGAGTTGATGTAATTACTGATTTTATTTCTAATTATGATTAGCTGAAAGGTTCAAAGTTTAGAAGTTTAGCAGATTGATTGATATAAAATTCAGATAATAAAAAGCATCCCGGGATTATTGGTTCCTCGTAATGACGAATTGCTCACAATCCAAACCTATTTTTTCCTCTTAAATTAAATCCGTTTCTACAAACAAGTTTCTCTAATGTATTTCATGGTTCCTTTCACAATTCATGAGTGTGTTTCAATAACAATCACGCATATTCTCATGGTTGATTGTTATTGAAACCCTTTAAGAGTGAAACTTATTGCTTCAATACTTCACAAAACTATTCATTTGGGGTGTTCCCATCAAGTTTTGTGTCGTCTTGTCTAATTTCATTTGTTCCAATATCAAACTTCATCTTTCAATCCTTCGTTTGATATTTGAGATGATGAAATAACAACTATTAAACTTTGCCTTTCGGTCCTTCGTTTAATACTTGTTACTGAGTTTGAAAACAATGAAATTAGATTAGAAAATAGATTTAAATAAGATTAGGGTTCTAGGCTTAGTTTGATAGGAATTAAGTCATTAGACTCATCCAACAATCCCAAGACCTAGAGATCTACTCACTCATGGTCATGGTAGATGAAGAAATTAAATTGACGGAATAGAAAGAGATGGAAGTAGATTGCTGAATGTAAAAGTGCGGAATTGTAAGGAACAAGGAATTAAAGAACAAGAAAATAAAGCTTTAATCAATTTGATTCAATGGAAAACAACTATCACAAATATTCCAAGATTCAAAGATGATTTACAAGTCTGATTGTTCTCTCTGTATATAGCAAAGAACATATCCATATGAGCCGATAGATGGGTGGAACGAGAAAAATCACAATAAAACAAGTTTATGTAGATACCAGAGGTCTACATCTGATCCATCAAGAGTAAAGGTGTATCTCATCAATCGGGGGTTCGTGCACCCTTGTTAATTCATGTGTGGTACTAGCAAGAAGTGGTTGTTGGCTACTGGAACAATTGCACAAGGTAACCGACTTGTGGTGTAGCACTCTTAAGTCCAATGGTTTTGCATGCCTTGGCCAAGATTGATAAGTTTTCTTGTGCTCTAACTTTATTTTATTATGAGTTATATTTACTAGTGCTAACATTTTCTCTGTTGTTTTATATTAGATACAAAAATGCTTAATGTTATGACATGATTGTCATCGAATCCACAAGACCATGTACCCTTCCAAGACACTATTTCAAATTTTAAATTGATCTAATTGATATTTGATTCAAACAAAGTGTAGCACGTACATAGTCATGCGGGGTTCGTTGTTATGTCATATACTATAGCATTACTCTTAATAGATAATTTTATGTCCAATTTTTCCAAAAAAAAATACTCCACAAACTTTTAAGTGAGGACAAAAGTATGTCAAGAAAATAAGCGTCAATCTTGATAGTTGTCGGAAAATGATTAAGATAGTAGTATCATTATACAACAACGAAAATGATTAAGATATTGTAGGGAGTGTCAATCTTGATAGTCGTATATGTCATTGCACTTTTTTTTGAAGACTAATAAAATGATACATATATACAAATATAAACAAGGATATAATGAATATGATAACAAATTTACACATATTCAAGCACTTGGCAAGTAATTTTTAAATATAACCTCAAAAACTTTGAAAACTATAGTCAATCAAATGAATTTACCAAATAAGTGATCTTATTTCAAATAGAAAAACAGTTAAGATATACAATTTGAACATACTTACTTGAAAAAGTTTCTTCCAAGTAAAAGGTTAAGAGATATACATAGATTTACTGAGCTTTAAACAATGCAATTTATTACTAGACATCTTACCATTGAAGTACTTCTTAAAAACCTTTTGATGACCAACCATATGCCAAATAAGCTCAAATCTTCAAAGTTGATTAGTCACCACACCATGTTTGGAGCAACTTTCACAAACCAATTGCTTAACCTTTATGCCTCCAAACATAGCCACAAAACAATCAAGTAGGGGTTGTAGGTCCCCAAAATTGTTGAGTCCTTCATGATTAGTAGCATGAGAATTTCCCTTAGGCACCCAAACCACCCTAACTTAGGAAATCAGATATTTCCCTACAAATCAATGTGGTTTGATATGAACCTTTTTGCAAAAATAATGACATTTTATATAAGGGATATGAGTTTACTATCACGATTTTTATGAAAAGTATACTTTCATATGCCCTTTTTAGGGGATTTTCAAAATATTTATCTTTGATAGAAAATGTCACATTTGCCTTAGAAGCATTTTCTTGTTTGCACTTAAGAGAAGATATCTATTGGTACAAAATAGGACAATTTTCAGAAGATGTAAATTCCATCCAATATATGGGAGTTTGAGTTTCACAACTTTCATTTTTTGATTTCTCACAAGTAGCCTTAGCATGTTGTTTTAAATCATTTTTCGAGTTTTAAAATTTTCACTTCTAATGAAAGAATGATCTTTCGTTGTGAAGCAATATTTTTAATACCCACTTTGGCTTCTTCGTGCAATTCACAAAACGCATTATGAAACTCATCATAGCTAGGTACATCATTGGAAGAAGAACTACATACCTAATCATGATCATGTACGTTTATGAGCAATTAAACAAAGATTGAGTATGCCTATGTTGACTGCATCACTTAAGGTTGAAGACGTGTCTTCATCTTCCCAAGCAATGTATGCCTTTTTAAATTTGCTTCCAAAATTGTGTGTTTTCATGAGATTTTCCCTTGTTCTTCATACACTTATGACAATTTTTTCATGTGACCAAATTTTCCACATTCAGAGCATGTAGCCGACCTTTTTCCTTCATTATCCTTTTCTACAAACTTGATGAGATTATTGTTGCTAAGTTTTATACCCTTACATTGAATGTAATTATGGAACCTATTTTTACAAATAGCTACATCTCATCATCACTTCAGAGATACCATTTATCTCTTGAAGTTTCATCTTCATTGGAGCTACTATGCATTTGCACTTCCACATTTACCTTAGACATTGAGGCTTTTAGTGCATTATTCTTCTTATCCCTTTTCTTCAACTTATCTTCATGTTTGAATAGGTCGATGAGCTCTTGCTCATGTTCCACCAACTTTCCAAATAGAGTTGCTAAATCCAAAGTGTTGAGCTTTTGTGATTCGTTTGTTGGTGCATTTTTTTTCCATTATTAATCAAATTCAAATCATGATTAGGTAGGAAAATGAAGGAAATTGAACATACACACATAATTAAAAAATATATATAGAAATACATAAAGATCTTAAATCACCGAACCTATACATTTTGTGGCTTAACAATGAGGTAGCATGTAGGAGAGTCCACTGTGTTAGGATGTTTTAGAATTTCAAATAGATCATTAATATTGTCTATCATCAACCATCAAAATGATAGTGGAAACAAAATTTAGTCTAGATTGATGTTGTTTTGGTGCTCTAACAACAAATTTTGAATACAAATAATTTCAAATCACCAAGTCAAATAATATTTTTTGTTTAAATTTCTTAAAATAGAAAGCATTTTTTATAGTATGCAATTAAACATGTCATAATTTCATTGCATTTTTTAAAATCAATTGTACACGTGAATTTATAGAAATAGAAACAACAACAAAAAAAGGTTTATAGATATGAGACATGATTAGAAAGCACAAGGACATAACACAATTGAACAAAAGCTACAAATTGGAGTTGGTTCGCCGTGTATTCAACACTTATGCGACAAGGATATGTAAAATATTTGTTACTAGATCGACCTGTCACCACATAACAAGTTATGTAAAATAAGATATTTTCATAGCGATAGTGATGTATGTCACCATTCGACTTAAAACAGTATGATCCCTAGATGTGGAGTGAAGTGATGAGAACTCCAAAAATCACGATGAGTGATTTAGGTGGATCGAATTTGCCCCTCCTATATAAAACGAGAAGTGTCTATGTCCATGATATTGAACCGGACAAGAGTGACAAGGCCTTTTGTTAAAACAAACGGTGACAAGGTCTATACATTGAGTTCAATATAAAAATGAGGGCAAAAAGTTAATTATATTATACCATAATGCAGGGGTGTTTGCGGTGTGGTTTGGTTTGGTTTTGAGCATAAAAGTCATCCAAACCACGAGATAAAAAAGCATGTGGTTTGGTTTGGTTCGGTTGATTATTAAAAAGTCATCCAAACCAAACCAATGCGGCTTGGATTGGTTTGGTTTGTGCGGTTTATCGCGAGATAAAAAAAATATTACATTAACTCTAATATTGACAACTTGTTACAAAATAAACATAGGACATTTTATTTTGTTGTTTATATGATAAAATATTAGGTAAAACTTATATCAAAATAGGTAAAATTAAGAAGAAACATAACCATGAAACAAATTATTGGGAAGTAAAGGAAACAAATTCATCACTGGAAATGAATTGAAAGAGATGGAAAGGAATTAGAATCGAACCTGATGGTGCAACAATGGAAAAATTGAATCGAAAGAGATTATTCTTGAGCTATGTAATTGAGTTGGTACATGTTTAAGTAATATTCATTATTCTTGCGGTTTGGTTTGGTTGCTGAGATGCAAACCGCAAACCGCAAACCGAACCGAACCGCGCGGTTCAGTGCAAAAACCATCTGAACCAAGTGTGGTTTTTTGCGGTTTCGGTTTGGATTGGTTTGGTTTGCGGTTTTTTTATTGGGTTGGTTCGGTTTTGAACACCCCCTACTATAATGTATCTTGATAAATAAATAAGTAAAAAAAAAAAGAAGAAAGAAACTCTAATACATACTATCATTCATTGAGAGTGTGAACATCGTCGTGGAAACCCTAATTCTGAAATCAGAAATAATGTCGTCTTCTTCTCTGAGTGGCCAAACCGCTACCACCGCTAGCCTCTTCATAAAAAATTGCTAGAGGCGCCAATGGTGGACATATCCTTGTGATGAGAACCCCACGAATCATGATGAGTTACTTAGATGAAATTTTCCCCTTCTGTCTAAATCGAAAAGTATATGTGTCCAATATTAAAGGTGACAAGGTATTGTGTTCAATGTAAAAATGATGGTGAAATGGTAATTATAATATAGTATAGGAATAATTAATTTGTATGTCCCTAAACTACAAAAAGTTGTAATCAGGTCCTTGAACAAGTTTATTTTTTTTCAATAAATTCCTTCCGTTAAACAAGTGTTAGTCAATGGTTAGTAAAAATTGATATGAAATCTAATTAGGTCCCTGAATTTATTTTCACTTTGTACGTAGGTCCGTGAACTATTATATAAGAATAATTTATTTTATATTAACAATAAAATATATATTTTTTTGAATGGCAACAATAAAATATATAGTTGGTTAGTTATACTCTATTGATTTTTTCTTTCACAATGAAATTTATTTTATATTAAGAATAATTTATTTTCTATCTAAGACAATGGAACCACAGAAAATCAAATTGACATTTTTTAAAGATACATGTTAGCATTTCCTTTTTTTATTCATACTTCATTGTTAATGTATAATAGGAGTAATAATAATAATATAATCAACTTTCACAGGGACCTATTTACAAATTATAAATAAGTTTAGGGACCTAATTAAATAACACTAACCGTTGACTAACGGTTGTTTAACAGATTGACTTAATTGAAAAAAATAAAATAGTTTAAAGGTTCTATTACAACTTTTTTAGTTCAGGGACCTAATTTAAAAATTACCAAAAGTTTAGGAGCCTACAGATTAATTAAACCTATAGTATAATGTATCTATTTTGGGATGTGATTTGATAAATCTCTTTTTATAAAAGCTTGTAAACACGTAACAAAAAAAAACCTTGTAAATACAAAACCCTGAAATCAAACGATTATTAGGTTTATTCATTGATTCATCAGAGTGTTCGCATAAAATTAGTCATCGTGGTGGAAACAAACCCTAATTCCTCAACCAGGAATGATGTTATCTTCTTCTTCAGAAAAAACATCGGTCTCTATCTTCCTCGAAATCGCTAGAGGCGCCACTGCTGCCACGGCTAGACACTTCCTTAAGTCTATGAGTTGGAATGTTGAGGAAGCTCTTGAACGGTACTTGTCTGGAGATTATGACGATGATTCAATCATGTGTGGAGATGATGATGCATCTGACGCCGATGGCGAACAAGAAGAACCAATTAAATTTGAGAAGGAAACAACAACGAGGAGGAGGAGGGTTTGTGAATCAGACCTAGGTGCCGCGGCCGCCTCTATCGCCCTCCTATTCATCTAATGTTCAATGGTTGTTTTAAAAAGGTATATTCATATATATTAGTTGCATTGCATATCTTTATATCTTTTACTCGAATTGCTTGCAATTGGTTGGTTTGTTTAACCAAGGTTTGTTTGTTTGATCATGCATGCAGGCAAAATATGCTACTTCTATGCAGGACAAGTGGTTATTGGTCAACATACAATCTACCAAGGAATTCAACTCACTTATGCTTAATCGAGATACATGGACAAATGATGCTGTTTCTCAGATCATTACTACAAACTTCATATTCTTGCAAGTATATGATGATACAACTAAAGGCCAAAACATGCACTTTTGGGAAGGACTAGTTCAACCTCAAACTTTATTAGAAGGATGTATCAATCAAACATTCATTATTCATACATAAATCTTGGTTAGCCTCTCTTGTTTTTTAATAATATTTCTTAATGCTAAACTTTGTTTAGGGTTTGTTAACATTCCTTGATGTTATCACCACAATACCTTGTCTCACAAGTCTCCTACAGGAACTTCTATCCCACCAGATACTGAAGGTTTGTTGAACGTTTCTTTATCGTCCCGTTCACTTATTTGCTTTGTTTTATGTATATCTTCTATTTAATCTACATATAATTATCATGTCTTTCATTTGGTTTTGTACTGCAAATCTTTTCTATCAGAAGAACCTTATTATGCCCATTACTGATAGTAGAATTGTATTTCTTATGTTTTTGTCACCATCCTAATCTTGGTTCATGATGTTACAGCTACTTTAGATTCAGATTCAAGTGAAGAGGATGAGGACGAAGTTCATAGAGCGCTGGCACCGCCTGCTTATTCAACCTTTTCCGAAGAACACAAGTTATGCAGAGTTGGTGTACGATTTCCGGATGGACGACTTGCTCAGCGATACTTCTTATCCTCTCATCCAATTCAGGTAACAAATGTTGTTCTATAGGATTTCAAGGAGAGAATTAAAAAATATCTCATAGCATATGTTTGAAAACTTGTTGGATATACATCCGAGTGTATCATAGGAGGAGTATCTGATACGTATCCAACACAGACACTTATCTCATCTTGGAGTATTTGTGTCTTTATTACCAGTTTATTTGTCTGTTTTGGATCCTATGAGTGACCCTTTGTTTCTTTTGAAGCTGCTGTGGTCATTCATTGCTGTTCAGCTGAAGGAAGATGAGACAAAGCCATTTAAATTAACTCATGAAATTGATGGAGCATCTAAAAACCTGGACTATGAAAGTAATTCAACATTTGAGGAATCAGGCCTAGCCAACTCAGGCCTTGAAGGATCTATGATTTCAGTGACATGGGACTGAATTCAGATTTTTATTTTCAGACTCAAGAATTTCGGATTGGTAATATATAGACCATGGGAATGAGGCTGGTTTATGCTAAAAGATAAATTTTATTTAAACTTTGTGTATAAACTATGAATCTAAATTATGAAAAACTACCCGTCTCACGTATTTTTTAAGGAACCTTCACGTTTTTTTTATTGCAATGCACAAATTTGGTAGAGTTTCATATGTAAAATATCAAATCGGCTATATTATTAACCGTAGAGTTACATTTAAACTCAGAAACAATCAAACTAAGTGACAATTGAGAGTGATCGACATGCACAATCTCAAAGAAGCAAATTAACATTTAGTTTGCATCAACAAAAATGAATATGGAATCAAAGTCATTACTTTGCCAAAACAAAGTAATGTTATAGTCTACTGTAGTGATTTTTGCAAATAAAAAGTCAGAACAAAAACTTCATGTAATATAATATAGGAGAAACAAAGAGGCCGACAAAATTACAGGAAAAAATGAAGTTTCTAATAAAAAAATTATCATTTGGATCAATCAAATTATCTACAATTTTAAAGATGCAACTTTAATATCGTAACACGTAGTTAGCGTACACAAAAAAAAATGAAAAAGAACTACTATCAATAAAGGTACCGCTAATAATAAAAAATAACTGCTATGAGAGAGGAAACCACTAGGGCGGTTGGGGCTTTAAAAAAAATGTTTTAGTCATGTATTTCATTTTTGGAAGCAACAATATTTCAACAAAAATAGAAGTGGCATAATGGCTATATTTGTAGAGTGTAAGCATATGGTACCTGATTTGATTCCTTGCAAACTCTTTTTTTCATAAAAATTACTTAGACCCACCAAAAAAGGCAGGATCAGGATTAGGGCAATCTTTTCAGAACTGTTTAACATTTATATATACTAGACTCTTGACCCGTGCGATATCAGTCGCAAAAATGTATTCCCTTCTAAGACAACAATAACAACAAAATGAAATGGTAGCATACATAACAAAGAGGTTTGAACATTAACCATCAAGATACATTACGAAAGACTTCGTGATAAACAACATTTGAGGTCGTATTAGTGTTCTCTCCATCTCAATCAACGATTAGTATTTTCAAACATTTGAGGTCGTGAAAATGTTTGCCATCTTAGCAAGTGAAAGAAACAGTTATTTTTGCTAAAAGAACAAAATAGTTGTATTCTCACAACTAAGTGGTATTTATATAGGTAACTAGTAAGTTGAAGTTGGAAGTTTTTAATGTGAATGACCATAGTCTTCTATTGGTAATAATTACTATTCATTGCAGCCATAAAAGCAATTACTGCATAATGCTTTGTAATGCATTATGACGTTTCCAATTCCAAAAGCTGTTAGTGTCAATCATAAATACCAATAGTTGACATTTTGGCGTGGACATTGGTTTAGTGTTTTACCATCTATTCATGACCTGAATTTTCGATTAGCAATAATGAGCAATAAGTTTCTTTTATTCACAATGAAATATCATTAAGTTTCATAAATATTTGAAATTTGACTTGTTAGATGGATGACAGTCAATTTTCAATTCGATTAACAATAACTACGTGGTAATTTTTCTTTAATTCTTCATGAAATATTATCAAGTTCCATAAATATCATTTTTTTTTCTTTTATTTGATTAGCATTACTAACCTCTTCTATTTCGTATGAGCAATACGTTTCTTTTATTAACAATGAAACATCATTAAGTTTCATAAATATTTGAAATTTGACTTGGTACGTGGATGACAGTCAAATTCAAATTCGATTAGCAATAACTACGTGATAATTTTCCTTTTATTCTTTATGAAATATCATTAAGTTCCATAAATATCATTACTTTTTTCTTCACCAAACGAATTAATTGAGATGACTTTATATATACTAACAATACTCCTATTTTGCACAATTAACGTTTCTCTTTAAAAAGACATCTTTGCACGTAAATGTGAGTGTCAAAATAATATTCTCCTTTATTAATGTTGATTAACATTAATACATGAAAGGTTATGACGTCTACGGCTGAGATGAAGGGAGTGGTTGACTTAGTTGATTAACATTAATTACGTATTAGGGAAGGAAAATGAGAATGATTAGCACTGTTTTCAATTGTCATTATGATATTTTCTGAATGAGAGAGAAAATGAGGAGTTTGAAAATAAAGTTTGAATCAACGGTTGTGATTAAGTGTGTGGTTGGGAGATTAGATTAGCAATAATTACTTGCTTAGGAGGAAAAATGCAAGGAATTAGGGCAAACATGTCAGCTCATCAAGTCTAGCTTTTCTAATAAAGGATTATGATAAATAGGATATAGCTAGCTAATAGCATTAGAATCTTTCTAAAACCAACCAAGTTGCTTGGGCTGCGGTGGCAAGGAGCTCCTTCCAAGGACGTACCCATGGAATACCGAGTTCGATTCCCAGGGGGAACAACGCTTGGCCAGTGCGCATTCCTCTACGCACGAGCCGGATTAGTCGTCTCTTACTAAAACCACAACAGGTGGAATACGTGGGAAGTTCGATGATTGAAATCACAACCCCTACACGTATAATGTAATATCTCTAAACCTCTACCAGGTAAGCTTACGGGAACCACTAATTCTATTTTTAAGGGTAAATAAGTAAATATTTGTTTACTTAAATATTACAAATATTTCTTAACATGATTGAAAACATGAAGGTATGTCATATTGTTGTAGACTTATTTGTATATTTGTTTTGTTTCAAATCATAGCAAAGAAAAGATATACAACATTAATCTATACCTTTTGTTAGAACAGAATCTTCAATATTTTTATAATAAATCGAAATCGATGGATGTTACAATATTAGTGGTGAGTAGTGAGCACCGATTTTCATTAAAAACTAAACAACCTAATTTTACAAGAGGGATGAGGGTGCCGCTAATTGTTACAATGACTTAGTCGTGAATGGAAATAATTCGTAATTTGGAGAAGTGAAGTTGTAAATCCAAATCTGTTCCATAACTTTCGTTGGATTAAAATGTGTAAGATTTTCTTTTCCAACCATCCGATCTTTTCGCTTGTCTTACAACATTTCAGATTATATATCTCGAATATTATAAAATCACGGTTAAAAACACCCTCAAACACCCTATAACATTTCGAATTTCATAATCTGAATCAGGTGAGAAGGATAAGAAAATAAACACTCTTGTTTATAGGCAACTTTAGTTCACCAAAAACGTCTATGTTTGAAATTAATGAACTATATCAATTAATAAAAATCAGATCCAATATCCCAACTCTCCATAAAATCAAGACCTACCTTTTTGAAGTGAACAATAAGCTCTATTGTAAATCCTTTCTAGATAGTAAAACTAACCTTTTTGAAGACTGCACTCGTACATAGACCTAGGCTTTGTTTGTTGTATACTTCTCTTGTTCCAATTTCTGACAAAGAAGATTACATTAATTTTATTTATTTTAAGATTCATTGTTTTTGTTATATTAGGATGTATTTTTCCGGTATTGATGGTTATGTACATAATATTAATATTTGTGTTATATGTATAGTATTTATCAGAAGTTAGCTCAAAAGTAATAAAAGAAAAAAGATAACTCATAACCTTTAATTTATTAAATAAACTGTTAGTATCTACCTACAATATAAAATTAATAAATCCTAGGTACCTAAGTTGAAAAAGTGTTTAGAATAAAAATAATGAGCATGTGCATGTAAACAAAAAAATTTCCTTATTCTTAAAAAAAATTTCCTTATAAATATATAAAAATGATTAAAATAAATAAATTAATGGATAATTATCTAAATTTTTCTCTATCAATTTTTTATTTAAAAATGAATAAATTAATTATTAAATTTGACAAAAGCTATGCTAATACAAATATGAATTAAAATGAAATTTAATGAAGGAGAAAACTGAGAAACGATTAAATAGTGAGAATCAAAGACAAAACTTATGTGAATTTTCTTATGTGTTTTTGTATGGTTCTTATCTAGAAATACATTTTTTGTGACTATAAAAATGTTTATGAAAATTGTGAATTTGAAGAAGTCATGAGTAAGTTTAGTTAGGAACCATACAAAAAACACCTATGGAAATGCACCTAGGTTTTTTTCTATAATTAAAAATAAGGATAAAACTAAGCTGCATTTTCTTGAATGTTTTTCATGTGGTTCTTCACATAAAACACTTATAACTACTTGTTATTTCTCAAATCTACTATTTTTTTAAAGCTTGTTATAACCACAAAAAGTGATCTTTATATTGTGAAGAACCATATGAAAAACATGTAACAAAATGCACATAAGTTTTATCTTTAAAATAAATGATATTTTTTAAAGACAAATGTTAAAAATTTGTTGTTAAAAGAACAAAAAATAATAAATTAAAGAAGATTAAATGAATATAAACTTAATTATACACTTATGAAGAAATTTATGGATCATCTTATTTAAGACATCCATTTATTTTAAGGAAAATACTAACGAGTGCACTATAGACATTCTTTAATCACTTTAAATGATAAATATTTATGATGACAAATTAATATTATAGGAAAAAAAAACTATGTTGAAATATTTCATAATTATTTAGTATTTTCAAATACAAACATTTTTGAATATTAGGGCACTCGTTAGCATTCCACAAGAAAAAAGTTTTGCTATCGAGTGTCCTAACAAAATTAGACAAGTATTTTAAACATAACACGCTAACCACAAGTCCATCCCGGTTTTGACAACCAAAATGTTTGGCATGGAACACCAAATGATGCATATAACTCATCAGCTACAAATGGAAAATTTGAAATCAAGTCTCATTGTAATAATCTTCAATTTCTTCACAAGCTTCCATTCATCCACAGTCATATCAACCTATCACAACAATTCAACAGTATAACTGAGTCAGTCAAACAAAATCCATAAATAGTTAAATACACATTGCTACTCATACATTTATTCATTTATTATTATTGACTTACCTGGTATTTTGGCTTACAAGTTCATCATCAATCCCAAAATGCCTCCCAAACATTTTCTGTCGTTCCTCAGAATTGCTGCCAACAATCTGCAAACAAAGTTGAACAGAACATTAAGACTATCACTTTTCTATAAATGTAAAAATGTTACTAGTTTATGATAAAACTATGACTACAAATAACTTAAAACAGACATTAGTCTTTTTGTTTTTCTTTCTTTTTCAACATCACAATCATAGGTATAAAGGTCGTTTTAAATCCATATCTCAAATTCCATTTATTGGATGTAAAATCCAATTTTAATTCAAGCACATACCTTAATGACTACTTGTTGCCCTTTCTCAGCTTTATCAACCGATTTAAGGTTATTCTCAATGGAGGCGATGTGCCCAATCTCAATGTTCATTTGTGAAGGAATACAAATTGGATTGCCAATCTGTCAAGTAGACAGTTTAAAGAAACCAAACAAATTTTGTGCATTCCCAAATTTTCACCTCCCCGTTTTAACAGAAGGAGGGTAAACGTATCCAAGGCCACGAAAACTAAAACAGTTGAAGTTACCCCCAATGCAAGCAATACAATGTTATGCAAAGAAAACAAGTATCATCACAAACATTGTAACCACAATGAGAGAAAAGATTACCTGAATTAAAAACGATACCTTTAAAATGCCTTGAAGGATATCCACTCCCAAAACAATGGGATCCTTATCGTTGAAGACAGAATTTGACATGATCTTGAGAACGCAAGCCTCATCAGCAGAATCTTTCTTGTTCTCATCCTTATTGTTGTTCATGTGAATCTTAAATTGATCAATGTTATTCATGTACCTCTTAAATTGATCAAATAGATGATGCATTTTATCGGAGATAAAAAATTTGACACCCAATTTATGTGCAAGTTGTCAAGCTTCATGGGTGACTTTGGCAGGAAACGCCAATATAGCAGCATACTCTGGTTTCTTTTCAAGCATTGCATTGGCCTTCTCCACATCCTTCTTATGTACTACATGACCTATGTTTATAGCACTAACATGAATATTGACTTGTGGAGTTTTCATAATCTTGAGTAATGCTTCCAATGAGTGATAGTTAGAAGCCTGGACATAAACGCCCTCAAGACTCGTGTCAATCCTGCTCAAGATTGACTCGGAGGCCTCTTTATTAACATAGTCCAGATCATCATTAGGCTTGACCACAGATAAACGACTAGCTCGAAGACTCGGCAATAGCAAGAAATGTTATGAGATCTGCGACGAAGAAACGTTGAACTATAATAACAACTAGTGGAAAAAAGGCTGCACATATTCATGATTGTAGGTAAATTTGTGAATCATGGATTTTTGAGTCCACTTAAACAAAAGAAATAACATGTCCGGGATTCCTTCACCGCTGAAATATGAAATACAAAAAGATGAATAGAAAGAATTAAGCAGATATTACGCAACAACATCGCTATAATACATACAAATCAACATACCTTATTGCACTCGTGGGCACAATGCTGAATGTTTGTCCTCCGATTGTTTTGATTTTATAATACAATTCAGTATTTAGCCCATGTGTCTTGAACTGAGAAACAACCTAAGAGAGCCTGGTATGAAAGTCATCTTGAACATCCTTAGACTGCTGCAACAATGCTTTACGAAATGGAGCATTCAGACATGTTTTCCAGTCATGAATCATGTCAACCTTATTCAAGGCAACGATGAATTGTTTGTTGGTGATTTTTAATAGATCGACTAAGTCTATAGTATGTGGCTGTAAGCCATCATGCATAATGTCAACAACCAAAATAGCAATATCACATAGATATAAACCCCTGAATGGTGTGTTATCAAGAATTAGCATACGTCTTTCAGCATCACCAGCAGGAAAATGTGCTGAAAAATGGGGAAAATTGTTGTTACATCGAATACAACCGAGAAGCATGGTTTTGCCGGTGTAAGCATCACATATGATGCAAGAAACAGGTTTCCGATTACTCGGTGGCTTAACAGTATCACCTGGAAAATCAAAGCAAAACAAAAACATCGAAGTTTATTATCATATTTCAAAGACTGCTAAAGCAGGTTGATTTTATTGATCATATTATAGCAGCATCAAGCATAATTCAAACATGTTGTCTTAAATAATTACACAAAATTCAAGCATAATAAAAATAATCAAACGATTTTAGCTACCATTACCTTTATTCATCTTCTTTGATGCCTTCACGATTTTTCAGATTAGGGTTTTCAAACCACTGTTTAACTTATTTCACGTATTTCTTCTTGTGGGAACCGGGCTGGGCCGGATAGGACCGTAATAGATTTCCAAATCTTTTCACCCAAGAGAGTGACTTATTTGACAAGTTATCACCTACACCGGCTAAGAACGTAACATATGTATGTTCTTAAAAAACCTAACATATATGTTACGACATGATGTGCTTGTACCAACCTCGGTAGGTTTAGCACCTAGGCCAACAAACAAAGTTCCTAAATTACTATTTATTTAAAAGATTAGTTTAATAATGTTTATTTACTTCTTGTTTTTTTAAGGGGATTTATTTACTTCTTGTTAGTAATTTTTGAGGACAAAATAACTAAAGTATGATCGATTTAAAAATCATGAAATTAAAATTCAGAAGTGCTATATGGTGCGAAGGCTTTTTCGCACATACAACACAAACACGAGCAAACCCATAAGTTGATAATAAAATGATTTAGTATTTTGACTTTGAGAAAAAGATATTTTATGTGTTTGTGAACAAATACTGTTCATTTACGTTTCCGCTCATACAACTTGTAGCCTTTTTGCAACTTGTATGTTTCGCCACCGCCGTTATCTATATGTTGCAATATCTTCCATATGTACGGTGCAAAGATGATCAATACCTCAGCCATATTTAGTGTGACTACACAATATTGTATCCAATGGCATGCAACTCTGCAGTGTGGCTGCCACTCTACAATGGCATGCAACTCTGCAGTGTGGCTGTCAAATGTCCATATTTTTTAAAGATAAAAGACAATTTTTTTTTTGCATTTTGCATTTTGCAACAATTTATAAAGTTAGGGGGCCAAAATCATGATTTTTAAAAAGTTAAGGAGACAAAGTGCATTTAAGCCTAAATACTCATTCTAATCTAGTGCATTTCATCACCAAAAAACACATTCAATCAAATTCATTCTATTTACACATTTTTATCATTTACTTATTTGCCTTGATTGTATGTATCTCTTAGTTTAGTTCAGCAGATCAATAATCCAGTAACACCGTATTTAAAGTTCTTTGGAGTAGTTAAGAAACTCATAGTTGAGGGTCATAATTCCTTCCTCAGTGTAATCACTTGAAAAGAATCACAATTCAAATGTATCGACCAATATCTTGACTAAATCTTTAGTTTAACAACAAACATAAATTTGGTGAACTCCTTGTAAATTTCAAAAAGTTTCAGAAAATAACAAAGTATATTAAAAAGTGTATGTTAAACGGGTTACACTTTTTTTTTCCCTTTTCATTTTAGTTAAATTTGATACAAGCTAACCATACGCTAGCAGCAGCTCATATACGCCTGCCACTTTTTCCCTATGTACTAGTTCAATTATTCGTGTGACTTATGAAAAAGAAGGGTGTCACCTTGTTTTTTGAAAGTACAAAACATGGCACATTGTAAATGAAACTTATGAAAGAAGGTGAGTACTATATATGAAACTGGATTTTGGATTACCTAGCTAGCCAGCCATGCTGAAAGTTGACCCGATCAATTTGGAACGTGGTATTAAAAAAATATACGGTTTGGATTACTTATTCCATATGGTAGGGTTTGTGGTATCTCATGTCCATACACACACACACTTGCTTTTGAAACAATTTAATTTAAAGTTTTAAAAAGGTGTTTACATTTTCATATTAAATAAGTCATTTATCTTTAAATTGTTTATACTGTTGGATGCATGAGCTTTCCTTCTATCTGTCCACTTCTTTTACAATATTGTGTACATGATTTTTTAATAATGTTTCACCACTCACTCACTCACAATTGGTCACTTAAGAGTTCACTCAAAAAGAAATTATTTAATCAGCAAATTATAAACTAATTGTTTTATGTAATTTTTTATTTTTAATTTATTTATTTATGAAATGTAATTTTGTTTTTGATTTCTCATTTTTTTAGACAGTTTTATTCCTTTAAGCAATCTGCACAATGCCGTAACAACATACAACTATCAAACTATCACATCTAAATTAAACCAAGAGATCTCTATTCTTCAGATTTTTATTTCATAAGTCATAAGTTTTATATATTACTCTTATACATGTTAAATAAATTATATTTGTGTATGACGTACTATCTATATAATAATTTATACAAAGAAACATAATCAAACATATATCTGCGTTAGTGCAATAGAAAAAGCGGACAGACGGACACTGGGAGTGTCCGTCTGAACGCTAGTTTATAGAATAATATTAATTAACCTTTGTTATCATTGCATATGGTGAGAGACATTTTTCTAAATTAGAATTATTAAAATCTTATTTGCGATCTATTATGTAGCAAAATAGATAAAATGGTTTTGCTTTGATTTTTAGTTTATGTAAAAGAAATGTAGTTCAAATCAAGAGGTAATATTTTGCCTCGGATACAATTCCCTTTTCAGGACAAGTCTAGGCCTTCTTATCAACAAAAAACTTATGTGCCTCCTAAAGGAAAGAGTCCTTATATTCATCCACATATGGAGAAGAATTATGTTATGTTTCTTCTTACAATGTTCTAATTGGTTTATGTTACAAGAATGCTCAAAGAGGTGGGCAACACAAGGATCAATCTTTTCAAAGTGTTTTTTCAGATAAAGGTACCAATCCAACATCATTTAAAAAGGTATCTATGTCACCTGTTTTAGGCAACCTTATTGATCAAAGGGAAACATGTCTAAAAATAAAATTGCTCGAAAAGAAATTTTTGAGAATTATAAATGTAGCATCAAACTTGTAAATATTACCATCAAACTTGTAAATATTACCATCAAACAATATGGCGATGATAAAGTTACTTATCAAAATTTTGTGGAAAAGTTTTTGGAACAATGACTAAAATCACCGATGTAAATCCAGTGGATTATCCAAATGATGATGAAGAAATTAATGATAATTTCGAATCAGGATTTTCTGGTAATTTACAAAACATTTGTGGGGTAAGTAAATGGTCCCCTAAATTAATGATATCAACATTTGATTTTAGTCCCCCTAAAATATTCTTTAAGCTTTTGGTGCCTCTAAAAAGTTTTAGAGGGACCAAAAACCTAAAGAATATTTTATAGGGATTAAAATTAAATATTGATATATTTAGGGGGACTATTTACTTATTTAACCCAAAGATTAATCACTAATATGGTACAAGCATGATTTCTTACGTTCCAAGATAAATTTATAAAGTCTTAATGGTGAACCATCTCATCTCATGATATTGATAATTTAGAGATCAATATTTTTTTCGTCTTAAGTCTTTAACCCAAGTCTAAGTAAAATGGTCCCATGATCCAAAGTTTGACAAAGTGGTAATTATATTATGAAATTAGGGATTGTTTAGTTAGAACTCAAATTCATGTTTTTCAAACAATTTTTTATAGACACATCTTATCAATCGTTTGAGTTTAATCGATTAATCATATTTACTCTAATACTTTATATAATGATCTCATTTTTAAGAGACATTTGATCTTGCCAAAAAACAGAGACATTTAAAACTCAAAATCAATTTTTATTAACTCAAATATCTCTTACAAATAGGAGCCAAACTAGTTTTAATTTTAATCATTTACCTATCCAAAATCACAATAATTGAGTGGATATGATCAACTTATAGAAGTAGAACTCAAGACTACATTTCATTTCATATGAGCCAACCAGTCCTAAAATTTGGATAAGAACTTCAAGTTCAAGACATGACAGACAGACAACCAAAGTTAATCATCACATGACAGCTATGAAGCATATATGTTCGAATTAGGTGTGTTTCACTGCCGAACACGTATTATGTCTGAAACTGACACATATCATATCCGAAACTGACACATGATACGATTATATTAAATCATATCATTTTTTTTATAAATTATTATGGATGTCGACGTGTCTATATCGGAATCGTCTTAGACTGTGCTTCATAGCATGACAGACAGACAACCAAAGTGAATCATCGTTTTGAGGTGGTCCTTTTATCATTTTGTCTGCATTTGCATGACTCACCAGACAGACACACAACACAAAAGACAGAGACAAAATTCACAAAAACCCACTTTCTTAGGAACTTATATTTCAGTGAAAATTTTTACACGAACCAATCCCATTTTTTTCTAACCACACTTTGTCTTTTTCTTCACCTTTATCACAGATTTTGTTCCATCCCATGCATTCACACTTCAAACAAAGAAAATACTAGTGAATACCCATTTTTCAACACCCTTTAAAGGTGGAATCTTTATTATTTATTTGCGTTAAAGAAACGCATAGAGGAAAGAGAAAATTGAAAAAAAGATTCAGTTTTTATTGTGTGTGATTAAAATAATATAAAAAGGTTTATGCCTTTTTACTTACCCTTATGGATTTGGATTAAGGTATAGTTTAATGGTGGATGGGTTGGTGAAGAGTGGCGTTTCAAAGTTGAATTCTTTTTGTTAAGTAGGGTCACCCCTTTTGTTGTGGTTTACGTTTTCTTCTTCAACAAGACTTCATTGGTTTTTGTTTTACTTCAAATCACAAAATTGGAATTTTTTTTTTGAGTGAAAAGAAAGATGGGTTCTTATGTAAATCTTGCAAGGAGGGCTGTGGAAACTGAGATGCCTATTATGGTTAAGGTAATTAAGGATTTTCTTTTTTTTGTCTCTCATTGGGATTTGATATGTTTAATGAGTATTTGGATTGGTGATCTGGAATTTGAGGTTGTGTTTTTGTGTTTTCAGATGCAGGAATTGCTACGAGGAGCTAAGAATGCTGTGTCTTTGGCTCAGGTTTGTTTTTAATTTTTTTTCCTGTTTCCAATGCTTGTTTTGTTAATATAGTAATGAATTTATGTGTGTTTTCAATGTTGGTATTATAAATTAGTCTAGCTTGGTTGTGTTGTGACTCACAACTTGTGAGTGTGTGTGTTTCCACTTTCCAATGTTAAAATTATAAATTAGTCTAGATTGGTTGTGTTATGTGTGTATGTTTTTCTGGTTTGCAATGTTTTCTGGTTTCTAATGTTTGAATTATAAATTAGTCTAGCTTGGTTGTTGTTGTTGTTGTCGGTTTGTGTGTGTGTGTTTTATGGTTTCCAATGTTTGAATTATAAAGTGGTCTAGCTTGCTTCTTGTTGTTGTTTGTGTTAGTAAGTGCATGTTTGGAATAGTGGTGAGATTGGAGGAATCACGGTGAGCCATTGCGAGTTTGGCAGAAAGTACACTTTGGAGATTCAACAAGATTACGGACGGTACCATCATGATTTTGCCAAACTCACCGCTTATACAAAGAGTTTTGAGAGAAGCTTCGTTAGCTTTTCAGATTTTCGTCGTACGTGGGGCCTGTTTGAATCCCATTTTATGGCTTCAATCTCAATGCAAGTGAGCGACATGAATGGAGATATATGATATATCTAGAAACGGGGTTTGATGAGCTCTCTTTTTGATAATTGTTTTCTGTACTTCCTTACTACATGAAATGTTTGCCATCAAATATCCCAAAATTGAAAAGGGGAGATCTTTTTTGTAATTGTATAGTACAACTTGCATTGTATAGTGCCTATGTTTTTAAAAATTGCTATCAACTAGCTGACTTTCTGTGCATTATTTGCTTCTTAGTTCTGTATGAAATGCAATTTTAATTAATTTGCTGAAATTTTTCTTCTGTAGGGGGTGGTTTATTGGCAACCTCCAAAGCAAGCATTGGATAAGGTGAAAGAGCTTGTGTATGAGCCTTCTATTAGTCGTTATGGTAACGATGAAGGTATTCCTGAACTCAGAGCAGCATTAGTGAAAAAGGTAAATGATCTAAAGCCTATTTAGATTAGCTTATTTGCACTTATTTATTGACATAAGCACTTTTGAGACTGTTTGAGAGAGCTTATGCAAACAATTTATGACATGTCCATAAGCTTTTTTCAACTTATTTTCATACGCTCTCCAATATAGCTTATGAAAACAACTTATAACTTATATAAAAACAATTTGACCGTATTTTATCTTATGTTATTGAAGTAGCTTATTCATAAGCACCTACACATTAAGTGTTTATGCAATAAGCGCTTAATTGAGTAGTTTATCCAAACAAAGCCCTAGTTTCTTGTTAGTGTGATTACTTTTACTTATAGGGAAGAACGAGTTGGGCCTTTAAACATCCTATTGACAATAATTTTTTGTACCTTAATTGATCCTTAGGATTTGTGTTTGCTCAATTAACTCATTTGCTTTTGTCACGCAGCTGCGTAATGAAAATAATTTGCACAAATCCTCGGTTATGGTTACAGCCGGTGCCAATCAGGTGATCAATCCCCCAGCCATATAATTTGCGATTAATGTTCTTTATTCTGTCATAACACGGAAAAGAGAAACACAATTCTGAAAAAAGTGAACCGTATAAACATTTCAGCATTCATTCGACTCATTTCTAAATATCTGCAGTGCAGGCGTTCGTGAATCTAGTTCTTGCTCTATGTGATGCGGGGGATTCCGTGGTTATGTATGCTCCTTACTACTTCAATTCATACATGTCCTTCCAAATGACTGGCGTTACCAATATACTAGTTGGTCCCGGTAACCCCGAAACACTTTATCCAGATGCAGGTAAAGTCATTGCACAATCTTGTCACTAGAAACTTGTTTATAACCATTGGACTAATAGCAAGCAAATCTATCGTTCCTTGGAGGGAGTTTTTTTTTTTTTTTTTTTCTTTTTGGGGGGTTTTACTTATAAGAAACTGGATTGTTTAGTTATGAACTTGCTGAATTCTCAAAAAATTGATAAAAATGGTGAACTAACTATGTTAAACTAACAACTTTGTCAGGTAGATATATCAAATTTTATTGTGATAGGAACCAATTATACTGATAATAGGAGTGAAGAAGACTATCTCCTTACCACAAGTGAAAATTGAAATTCTTGGAAAAATAATAAAACAAATAGAAAAGAAGAATTGTTCCATTTTTTGTGTTTCGAATCCATCATACTTCATCTTGTGATATCATATATTGCTAAAATCCAACATTCTATAGTAAAATGTTCTGATGAGTATATTTCTACATGTGTCTCTCATGATACATCAAGAATCTTAGAAGATTATTTGATGTCTGATAGACAATAGCTTTTTAAGTGTGTAGTAGATGAGAAAAGGGGACATGCATTGTTAGTGTAAGTAAACTAGTTTTACACTTGTGTCCAATGAAAATCCAATATTGTAGTTATTTTCAAATTGCAGTTAGACATTGGACTTAAGTGACAACAACATGAGTTTTTATTAGATGTCGATGTAAAACTAGTTTACACCGATAATGCATCTCCATTAGTTGTGTCTGATTTTTTTGTTTAAAAATACATTTGAATTTTCTTGATTTTTCAGACTGGTTGGAAAAAGTGTTAACGGAAAGTAAACCTGTTCCGAAGCTAGTAACTGTGGTAAATCCTGGCAACCCAACTGGAACCTACATTCCAGAGCCTCTTCTAAAGGTCTCTTTCTCAATCTCTTCTGAAAATTCGCCATTCAAGTTTTCTTTCTATGGCTTGTTTTGAATCTGCTTACGTGCTATATTATGTCTATATTCCAAATGATATATTCATTTTCTCAAGAATCTTATTTTGCAATTTCTAAACAAGTTCTTTTTCTAAATTGGCCAGAGGATTGCAAATCTGTGCGAGAAAGCTGGCTCTTGGCTTGTTGTGGACAATACATATGAGTAAGTCTTTACCATCCTAATGGAAATTCCTCTACATTATGAAATAAATCAGAGAGTGAGAGAAAGAGAGAGAGAGAGAGAGAGAGAGAGAGAGAGAGAGATGCTTATGTCCTTGTTATGCTGCATAGTCCTTTGATAACAATACTAAAATTGAATTAATGGGCGGTATTCTTTGCTTTTTTGCACATCATTGTTTGTAGATCTGAAATTTGAGGATCTCTTATTGTCCTATATGTATACAGGTACTTTATGTTTGATGATTTGAAACACACTTGTGTGGAAGGAAATCATGTAGTGAATATTTTCTCTTTTTCAAAAGCTTATGGAATGATGGGATGGCGAATTGGATACGTAAGTGAACACTTATACTTACTATGTCTTTATTTTCATCAGCATGAGAGCAAAACACTGAACTTTATATGTCCAATTGACAAATTTTTACGAAACATTGAATTTGTTAACCATGCTATACAACTATTGAATGAAATCTACAACATGTAGTGATGTCCTGTTGGATTTGTGGTATTATTGATAGGGAAATTTGCTCTAGGATCCTTTAACTTAATATTTTGTAACAATGTAGTCATTTTATCTTTTCTGTGTGTTAAGTTAGTTATTTTTTCGTGTCACGTTTTTTATGTTTAAAAATGTCAAAACAATGTTGGACAAAGTCTAATTTTTCATCCGGCTAAAGTCTTACTTGACCATTCAAAAAGGTTAATTACATCTTTAATCCATCATAATTACATCGCAATTACAGTTGCATTCCCTACTTCATTAAAATTAACATATTGTTTTTTAGTTTTTTTATCTGAGATTGTAGCCTCCATGTTTGTCAACTTGGGTCTATACTGGGTACTGAGCGGTGAAACCTTTTCTGTAGCAACTGATATATTATACACTAAGATATGCACCAGTAGTTTGAACTAAGTATTTGATTATTGCAGATAGCATACCCTTCTGAAGTAGAAGGACTTGGTTCCCAACTTCTCAAAGTCCAAGACAACATTCCAATCTGTGCTTCAATAATTTCACAACACCTTGCACTCTACTCCTTAGAATTGGGACCTGAATGGGTTACCGAACGAGTAAAAACTCTTGCGAAGAACAGACAAATTGTCCTGGAGGCCCTTTCTTCTCTTGGAGAAGGTTCTATTAAAGGAGGAGAAGGAGCTATATACCTTTGGGTGAAGATTCCAAGCGGACACGGTTACGATGATTTCGAAGTTGTTCGCTGGCTAGCTAATAGGCACGGGATTGCTGTTATCCCGGGAAGTGCATGCGGTGCTGCTGGAAATCTTAGAATTTCGTTTGGAGGCTTGACTGAAAATGATTGTAGAGCAGCAGCTGAAAGGCTTAAGAAAGGTTTGGAAGAATTGGTTGCACATGGTTTGGTACAAGACTAGTAACAAAATAGTTTCATCTCAAAAGAAATTTATAGAAAGAAAAGTCCATTTGCCAGTGGAGAAAATTTGCAGCTGGTGCATTTGAATAAATGTTAGGATTTTATTTTCAGCCTTGTTAAGTTGGAGGGTACTAACAAGGTTTAATAATTTTCATTTTGAAAAGTAGATAAATGCATCATAGACTTATTTTCATATCAATTGATTTTTATATGTTTATGCTTCATGATTGGATTGATATATGCTCGTGCACGCGCACACACAAAGAATACTCTTTCACAATGGTAATAACTTATCAACTGAGTACTTAGACTCTTCTGCTAATAATATATCAAAATGACTGATCACACTCTTTAGAGCATGGTCGAATCTGCATCGCATACATGTTGAATGCGCGTTGACTGAACTCTCCAATGTGTATGTCCAACTGTGTTGTGTCGTCGTGCTTTTATTGATCATGTCTCACCATCTAAACTTCTCTAGCTGTTATTAATTCTCTAAGATTTGTGTGTACAATTGATTTTAGAAAATGTAATGTTGCTTTCACATTATTTTTGTTTTGGTGGTTGTGTATAAAACAATGAAAAAATTATGACATATTTGATTGCATATTATGCTTTCTATTTTTAGAAATTTAAACAAACAAAAAAAATATTTTGTGTAGGTGATTTGTAATTATTAGTATTCAAAATTTGTTCTTAGAACAAGAAAACAAGAACAATCTAGGCTAACTTTTGTTTCCACTTTCTATTTTCTTAAAATAGATTGATGATTGCTGAGAGTAACTTTATGATGGAATAGTGGTTCTTCAATCATTTAGGATCTTTATTTTTTTTTAGGGGCTTGTTAGGATCTTTATGTATTTCTATTTTCTTAATTCTATATTTAAATGTTCAATTTCTAATTGTTTTTTTGTCAACTAGTCTAATAGCTAGAAATTCATTTTTATGATGAATAAGTAAGGTGTCAGGAATTTGTATTGTCCCTACCGACATAGCTATAAGTTCACGAAGACTCAATTTCATTAATTTTACTATATTATCATAATTAAATTCGACTATTAATGGAAAAAATACACCAGCAAAATTTTACAGCACATGTTATTAATTTTAATGTAGTAAAAAATTGTTAAATTTAATTCTTCAACGTAAAAAATTGAACAATTTTGCAGTACATGTTACTTAGATTAATTAAGGAAGGGTCAACTAACTGTTGTGTTGAATCAATTATCATCTGCACATGGCATGCTCAATTATAAAGACAGCAATGATCACTTATAGTATGATTAGCATAATTCACCCACCCATTGAGTTCAAATCAAAAGGAGGATAGAGTGAAACAACGGACAAAATGTAGTGTAGGAATAATGTTAGAGTTTTACTTTACCCAACGTGTTGCCTTCTCGCGCGTGCTGCAAAAATTTTAAAAATACCCCTGGTTCGGATTACGTTTTCTGAACCAGATTGTTAGTGTTTCCGGAAAATAAAATCTGGATGCATACGCTATGAAATTTTGTGTCTTTCTTTGATGTCAAGGGTCTATGTTGACCGTTATACGACCCCCGCATAAGTTGAAATGGAATTGCATGGGTCGTATGAGCGGTCAACAATGACCATGACACCACAAACACTCCTAAAAGCTACCTAAAAACTAATTTTTTTTGAAGAAAATGTAAGAAAGGAGGTGAAGAAGAATGAAGGAAAATGTTGAAGATCCAAGCCTTTTTATATCCTAAAACAAGTCCTAGGTCATTTGAAAGTCAAGGAAAACGTGTTTTTCATTCAAAACGGTCCAAAAAAAACGCATTAAAACTCCACTAACCGGCCAAACCTTTGGTGAAACGTCACCAACCAAAATGTTACTGAGGGTTTCCGGATTTTATAATCTGGAATGCATGAAGTTATTCCGGATTATAAAGTCCGAATTGCACCAGACCCTTTATTTGGATCGTTTTCGTTGCGAATGCCTTGGAAAATAATAGAACAAAGGTACATAACATAAATAGAAGCAACATAAGACCAATAAACAGTTAAAAAAAAACCATAATAACAGAAATGTTGAATCTTTTGGGAAGGCGTTTTCAAGAGGATTTCTTTGAGTTAGATTCTGCTGCCTTGCCAAATGACATATTCATCTGGCAGGCAGCAAGATCTAACTCATAGCAACCTCTTGATATTTTTGAGTTATCTATCTATCAAGGAGGCAACCTTAAATCTATATATTTTTGAAAGCATGCTGAGGATCTTAACCATGCTGCCACATAGAGAGCAATCTATTTGTCACATAGAGAGCAATCTATTTTGCGGCAGCATGACAAAGATCCTCAGCACAATGACAAAAATGTTCATGGTCTCTTTGATGTGTTTGTTTGTATTTTTGACAGCATGCTGAAGATCTTTATCACGCCGTCAAATAGAGAGCTATCTATTTGCAACAGTGTGAGAAAGATCCTCAGCTTAATGACAAAAATTTACATGATTTTCTTTGGTGTGTTTGTCTGTTTTGCTGGTATTGAAGCTGAAAATCGGAGACGGTGTATTTATAGAGGTCCTTAGATGTTGTGGATCACATAAACTCTTGGTGCAATGTGGTCCATACAAAAGAATCTTATGCTGAAGTATTCCGGATTTCGTTTTCCAGAATACACTTACGCCCCATGTTCACCAGTATCGTATTAATCCGAAAAATATATTCCGGAAAACAAAGGTGCATTTCAGATTGTATTTTCCAGACTGCATCAGTGTCATGTCCGGTGGTCTGCACCACAAGCAAAACGTTTTTCAAACGTTTTTTGTCGGTGGTCAAATAAAAAAAACGCGTTTTACCACGTTTTTTGACTACATTTATGGCCTCCCAACCGTTTTTTGACCCACCCTCCCTATAAATAGCCCTCCAAACCCCACCATTTCTCACACCATCCTCTCCCACCCTCTCCTCCTCTTCTACAACCATGGTTTTCCTTCGTTGGCCTTTCATAGAAACATGCCTCTTTGAAAATTTTCAGGGATTGTATGAACAATCAATAGGGCTCAGGGGCATTGTTTTCTTCTTCCCGCCCTTCTTTTTCCTCCTCCCATGTTTTCCCTCCAACACTAAAGCTACTGGTATGTCCTATCAACCGGAGCCATTGGTATAACTTACCCCCTAGAAACAGTTTTAGGTTCTTATGTAAAAAGCTTAAAAAACTTCAACATTATTGTAATGTATTATTCAAATATCAATAAAATGAGTTGTTTTTATCTTTTTATTTTTGTTTTATATGTTTATTTGCATTTATTTTACGAATTTCAAAGCTTAAAATTGTAAAAGTTCTGGAAAAAGACCATTCCGGAATTTAAAATCCGGATAAATCTGGAAAACATTAACAATTCATTCCAGAAAACGAATTCCGGATCAAGGGTAAAAGTGAACAAAAATAGGGCACGAGGAAAGACATAGGGTGGAAAAAGTACCTAAATGTTACGAATGTTACGTTGCAAAAAATCAACCCCAAATACCTAAATGAAGAAAACATCATATATTTCAAAAACTAAAAACCAAAATCACAAATTTAAAAAGGTGAAATCAAAATCATAAATAACAAAAGAATAAAGAATCAAAACTTTAATCAAGTCAAATTACCAAAAAGCAAAAGAATCGTTAGTTAGTAGAAAAAGCAAAAACAGGCCAAGTTTGGTACTAGTTTTTGAAATTCAAAAAACCCACGGGCCCACATTTCAAATCCTCAAAAGCCCATCAAAACCCAACCAACCAACCAAACCGTCGGTCGAACAAACAACCAGCTCAGTTCAGAGAAAGAGAGAGAAAACAATGGCCGGTGGTGGTGGTTCTTCATTGGCAGGTTTGCAAGATCATGTCAAGTTAGCAAGAGATTACGCTCTTGAAGGTCTCTATGATACTTCTATCATCTTCTTTGATGGTGCTATTGCACAAATCAACAGGTTCTTTTTCTTTCATTTTTATCTTTTTTTATACTAAAGTTTGTTCTTTTACTTCATTTTAAATAATGGGTTTTGATTATTTTTGTATTTTGAGGATACCCTTTTGTTATTTTGATGTTTGTTTCCCATTTTCATTGTAAAGTTTGTTCTTTTGTTTTATTATAAATAATGGGTTGAAATTGTTTTTGCATTTTGGCATTACCCATTTAATTAATTTGTTGTTTATTATATATAACAAATTAGCAGTAATTGAAAAATGATTTACAATTGACTTGATTCATGAATGAGATGTTGGAATTCTTTGTATGTTGAATGATGACAGTAATTGAAGTTTTAAGTTGATGGATCTTTGGCTGTGTGATTATAATTAGCAACATTTCTTGATATGAATTAATTGGAGTTTTGAGTTGGACAAAACTTAGATGCATTTTGGATTTTCGTACTGTTTAAAATACACCTTTTGTGGTTATAACAAACTATGAGTAGTTAAGAACCATACGAAAAGCACCAAAGGGAATGCACCTAAGTTTTATTCTTTTAGGCCTTGTGTTGTAGTTAGTTGGTTTGGTATTCTTTTAAGTAGTTGATGAGATGTTAGAACTTAGAATTAGAACTATTTTTGTATTGAATTATAACAGCAGTTGATGTGTTAAGTAGATGGATCTTTCGATGTTTTAAGTCATGGATTTCAGGAAATCATGGGTAGTTAAGTTAAGAACCATGCGAAAAGCACTTAAGGAAATGCATCTAAGTTTTATCATTTTAATTGTTGTGTTGTATTTAGTTGGTTTGGTTAATTGTACCCTAGATTTGTGCTGTAGTTAATTGAAGAAGTTTGAAAAATCTTGTGTGATTTCAGGCATCTAAACAGTGTTGATGACCCTTTAATTCGTGCGAAATGGATGAATGTTAAGAAAGCTCTTTCGGAGGAAACTGAAGTTGTAAAGCAACTAGATGCGGATAAAAGGGCGTTTAAGGATAACCCGATTGGAAGACGTCCTCCGTCTCCTCCAATTTCTACTAAATCTTCATTTGTTTTTCAGCCATTAGATGAGTATCCTACTTCATCTAATTCTTCCTTCGATGATCCCGACGTGTGGAGGCCACCTAGTAGAGATACTAGTAGAAGACCCGGAAGGGGTGGTCAAGTGGGTACTCGCAAATCTAATCAAGATAGTAAATGGGCTCGAGGTGCTACGACAAAGACAACAAGCACCACTGGCCGTGGCGCAAAGGCCGGTGGTGCTACTAGCAGGACTAACTCAGGGGCCCGAGGATCAACTCCTGTAAAGAAAGCTGGTGCATCTGGAAAGTCTAGCAACACAGATGCAGTTGTAAGTTTCAATTTCTATGGAGCATTCTGCTGGACTACATTTTCTTTATCACATTGTGTTGTTACAAGAAGTTATTCCTACGTATTATTTATTCGGTGGACTCAACAAAATATTAATTATGTGTATGATCCTACAGAACCATAATTGAATAAGTTCTTCTGAGCATTTTGCTTTTTTTATTTTTTGCTCTATTTACTTTACTTTCTGACCCAAAAAGAGTATAGAATGATGGGCTTTATGAGAGGTTTTGGCGTGTCCAAGTTTCTGACACACTGCAGCATCATAAGTTTATCCCTGACTACTGTTTGGATCGTTTGAAAAAACATCAACCTTGCATTTGTTGTTTTGTCCTCATGGTTTTGAATGGTATCTGTACTTTTATAGAATGGTGATGGTGAAGATGGGAAGTCAAATAAGAGAATATACGAAGGTCCTGACCCTGAATTGGCTGAAATGCTTGAAAGGGATGTGTTAGAAACCTCTCCTGGAGTGAGATGGGATGATGTTGCAGGTCTTACTGAAGCAAAAAGACTTTTAGAAGAAGCCGTTGTGCTTCCCTTATGGATGCCTGAATATTTCCAGGTAACCTTAGACAATTCTCACTCCAAATGTTCTCAGAAAAACCTGCTTGTCCGAAGTTTAGAATTCGGATAATTGTGGTTTATTTATATGAGACTCTGTAATTGTTATCATGATAGTTAGTTTTAATGTTTAGACCCTGATTGGCTTTTTAATGAACAGATCTTGCATATATTTACTTTGCAAATAAGACTGATTTATGAAATTATTATTGCGAATAGGTTCATGCTAATAGGTTTTTTTAACTGCTTCATTTCTAGGTCCATTCTATTAGACTTGTTCCGTTGTGCTCATTATTTCTGTTTTTTTTTCAGGGAATTAGAAGACCTTGGAAAGGTGTCCTTATGTTTGGTCCTCCCGGAACTGGAAAGACACTTCTTGCTAAAGCAGTTGCTACTGAATGTGGGACAACTTTCTTTAATGTTTCTTCTGCTACTTTAGCTTCTAAATGGCGTGGAGAAAGTGAGCGAATGGTGCGGTGTTTGTTTGATCTTGCTAGAGCTTATGCACCAAGTACAATTTTCATCGATGAAATTGATTCTCTATGCAATGCTAGGGGGTATGTCTGTTTTTGCTATTTTAGAATCCATCACACATAATTTTTGGAACTTGTTTATACTTCTAGTTTTTTTAATCTTCATTCAATTTGATTATATAGTTTTTTCTAGGTTGTGTCATGTTCATTAAGTAATAGAGATGTCATTTTTCATCTATCTTGACTTGGGTTCACTCTTAATTTATACTCTATCTGGACTCTAGTATTATGTCACAATCTTATAGAATTGACTTGTTTCATCAGGGCTTCTGGAGAGCATGAATCATCTAGAAGGGTGAAGTCTGAACTTCTAGTTCAGGTTGATGGTGTAAGCAACAGTGCAACAAATGAAGATGGCAGCCGAAAATTAGTAATGGTCTTGGCAGCTACTAACTTCCCATGGGACATAGATGAGGCACTAAGGTTTGTATTTGGTTTTCTGTATTCTTTTCTGAACTATTTATATAGCAAGTGATAAAAACTTTTGGTTGGTTAGTTATCTGTATCTGAGATATCTTTAAAGGTAATAATAGTCTACACTTTCTGATCCGATTTCATGTTTAATGTAATGCAGGAGGAGGCTGGAAAAGAGAATATATATTCCTCTTCCAAATTTTGAGAGTCGTAAAGAGTTGATCCGGATAAATTTGAAGACCGTTGAGGCAAGTAGTGGTTTTTCATTATTTTCTTAGCTTATATAGGATTTTGAGCTTGACCCTTGTAAGTTTTGCTTTATAAAGGTGTACCAAATTTCTACTATGAATATCATAAATTATAGTATTGCATTATGTTTAATTTCTTAGGATTTAAATTGCCAACAAAACAAAAAATGGCATTGAGCATTTAACAAGATAATAATATTCTTTTGTGAATGTTTTTTTTTTATATTTGGAGTTGTTGATTAGTCACTAAACTTAGCATAAGTGCAGTTTATTGAAAGGGGGCAGATTCACTTATGCTAAAACAATAAAACTTGATTTTTATATTTATAACTGATCATATCATCTTGCATCAGGTGGCTGCTGATGTCAACATAGATGAAGTGGCTCGCCGGACTGATGGCTATAGTGGAGATGATTTGACAAACGTCTGTCGCGATGCTTCCTTGAATGGAATGAGGCGGAAGATAGCAGGAAAGACTCGTGATGAAATTAAGAGTATGTCTAAGGATGAGATTTCAAAAGATCCTGTTGCCATGTGTGATTTTGAAGAAGCATTGGTAAAGGTCCAACGAAGTGTTTCACCGGCTGATATTGAACGCCATGAGAAGTGGTTTCATGAATTTGGATCAGCATAAAGACACACCAATGGTAGTGTTAGTTTTATTTATACTACCACTTTGGTTCTCTGTTGTGTGGATGAGTTGTCTGTATTGTTTGTTGATATTTGACTTGTTTTCAGTTTCATTGTTGTTTTATGGTGTTGGAGGATTTTCAATTGTTAATTTGTATCTGTGACTATTGAATATTGATGTAATGTAATCTAATATGATTTTAAAGCTGTTACTCTCTCATTATGCACTAAACCTTGAATTCCAACTTAGTTATCTTTCTATCTAATGTTAGTTGCCATGTAAATGAACATGCAACTTCTGCTGTTGGTATATCTTAAAGACAAATCACACCAATTTAATTGAATAGCTTATAAATAAGTGCTTATCATGATAAACACTTATGCTATAAGCTGCAAATTAACTTGTAAACCTAAGAGATGGTTTGAATCTCCAAAGATGACAACTTTACTTGCCATACTATAAGGCACAACATGGCAAGTTTGTACCCTCTCATAACAACCAAAGAAAATATTGAGTATTTTGTCTTTCTTTTGTATAGAAAGTTGTTCTTGTTTAGTGCCGAATTATTTGGTTGTGTATTTGCATAATTAACTACGTACCATCTCATTTGAGTACAAAATTAGTCTTGTAATTAGTATACGACATTAAACCTATCCCTTTCAATTTAATATTTCTTAAGCTTAATAAACTCTTAACATTGCATAGGACTCATCACTTCTTATGGTAGTTAGGCTATAAATATGAAATATGAGCTTATAATTACATCTTCATTTTAAGTAGTTATTCATAGGTCACATCGCTTACAAAAATTACTCATTCTTCAAATTATAATTATTATTTCATTCTATTCTCACCAATGGAAATGCTCAAATGGAGAAGTTTCACCCTCATATCATTTTATCTAATCTATCTCTTCACATGCTACAATGATGTTTCAGCTACTTCAGCACAAATAATGTCCAACACAAAACTAGGTACGATTAATCTTGAGAATATATATACAAAAGAAAGGAAAATGCTCAATATTTTGAGTATTAGATATGTCAAATTTAATGATCTATTGTTATTTTTTTCTTATTTTCATATATCATTTAAAAAAATTTATTAGTTGTTTTTTGTAGCTAATACATGTAATGTATATACTACCATGGTGGTGTATTTGTGCAGATGATATTGATAATATTATTGACATATGCGGTTTACCATTATGTGGAAAAGGAAAATGTCAGCAACACCCAGGATTATTCAATTTTACATGTGATTGTGACTCTGGTTGGAAGACGTTAAAAGTTGGTCCCATTGAATCTTGCGTTCTTCCTAACTGTGAGTTATTTTTCATATTCATGAAACTTGGAAGTTATTGAGAAATGAAAATATTATATAAATGAATGATGATTTTTCACTATAAAAGTAGAAAACATTGCATATAATATGACATTAAAATAAGGCAACATTATAAGCCTTTAATTTATTCACAAAAAAATAAATATAGCCTTAATTTTCATGAAAACAATATAAGTGAAATTAAATTAAACATATTAGGTATTGTTTTTGCCGCCTTATTTTTGTCTTTAATTTATAAATAAACGTTGTGTTTTTCACCATGCTTTTTGCTTTTAAATATTCTTGTTTGTTTTCTACCAACTTGGACACATGATCTTGCTTGTATTGTTTTTTTTTTTCACTACCAAAAAAAGTTCTTTTGAAGTTTTTTTTAATAATACCTTTTGAAGCATTTTAAAAAAATTGAAAACAATAAATTAATATACGTAATAATTTTATAAAGTTATGGTTATTTTTTAGAGAAAAAAAATTAAAACTACATTGAAAATTAATAGTGACACTATTTTTTGGTAGCAAATGTGAAAGTTTATATAACCAAGGGAGTATAAATGTGAAAGTTTATATAACCAATCCAAGGGAGTATAATTTTATTTTATCTAAATTAATTATGAATGAGAGTTGCAGGTACTGTTAATTTGGAGTGTGGCGATGGAAAACTGCCAACCGCACAACCCCAACTTCCAACTGATACAAACCGTAAGCTCATCACAATGCCTTCTTATTAAATTTGCAATAAATAAATGTTCCCTATAGTTTTGAATTGTTACATTTGAAATTTAGTACATAAGCTAATTTCAGTGTTTTATACTACACAGCATGTTTGTTTAATTTGTGTGGAGATGGAAAGTGTGTAAGAGATGGCTCCGACTTTAAGTGTCAATGCAATGAAGGTTCAGCCAATATTCTTAATGAACCTAAGATGTTTTGCATGAAAAAATGTAAGCTGCTTATTCTTATTTACCCTTTTTTTTGTTGCTTAGTTTAATTTGATCCATTGACCTTTTGATTTTATATAATGTTTTTCATGCTTGATTAGCTTGAACTTGTTTTTGACTTTAATTTCCAAAAGGGTGATATTATCAATCCTTTGTTACTAAAAAAACAACCTATGTTTCTGGAAGTCACCTTTAAGCAACAAAGATCGTTTGAAAGTGTACTTTTAAACAACACAAAATTATTTTCTTTTCATATGAGCAAATCCGAATTCATGTTGAGAGTGGAGAAAGTAGCGTGTTGTTTTTGAAAGTGTGTTATTTGAATCGGTCCAAGATAATAACAACAAGACCTTGTTTTATGCCCTTAATCTTCTCTTTAGCCTACATTACCTCTATTTGATACCTAACAAAAAATTTACATGAGAACTTTTTCTTTTTCCTTTCATAACTTAATCACTCTAATACTAGTTTAGCTTTAAATATAAGTGTATGTTTGGATTGTCGATAAGGTTGATAGAATCACGATGAGTCACACGATTTTGACAAAAACACTTAAAAACTTCAACAAATCACAAAACCACTATGATTTCACCAATCTTATTGTGAATCCAAACATGTACTCACATTGTCAAAAATTTACCCTACTTATTGTCTACATTTGTTATACAATAAGATAGATTATGATTATATTAACTGTCACAGTCTAACATAAGTGTTTGGTGCATAGTGTATGTGAATGTTATAAACTAAGATTATCAAGTTCGATTCCTAATGATGAAATAAGGATTATTATTAATATAGTAAGCATACAACTTTGGTATACATAAACATAAGAATATATTAACCTTGAGCTTTTTTACTCAAAAAAAATAAAATTAACCTTGAGCTTTTGAGTAGGTGGCGTGGGAGGAGATTGTGCTGGTCTAGATCTTGGTGGGTTCTTCGCACCAGAAGTTCCACCTCCACCTCCACCTTCACCTCCACCTCCAAATTCAGGAACTGGTAAGTACTTTATTCAAATTATCAGATAAATTTGCTTGCTTCCTTAGATTTTTCATAAAATGTGAAGCATGAAAGGTCTTAAATTCTACCATTTGATCATAAAACTCAAACCATACATGATATTTCACATTATAAAATTTTATAAGCTTTTCAATAATTACACATTCAAAAGTATTTTTTTAACACCTGAAAATTATAACAAACCATATCCACCAGAAGCTGCACCTCCACCTGCAACTCCAAATTCAGGGTCTGGATCCTCTGGAACTGGTAAGTATTTTATTCAAAATCTCACATAAATTTGCTTGACTACTTAGTTTTTTCATAAAATGTGAAGCATGAAAGGTCTTAAATTCTACCCTCTAATCTTAAAACTCAAACTATATCTGATATTTCAAAATTATAAAACTTTACAAGCTTATCATTAAATTATGCCTATAGAAATTTATTTATGTGCATATAATTAAATTAAATTAATTTATGTATATGACAGGGTCAGGTGAAATGCTGAACTGCTCAAAGAAACTTTATATGCTGGCTATAATGATCTTAGCAATGATATCCCAAAGCTGGATTTGAAAGGGAACATTGAAGTGCTTGTAGACTATTTCAAAGGAACACATAATTTCATTTTCTTTTTTCCATTTTCCATATAAGTGTCCTCTTTTCATTTTAATAATATAGTAGTTTTGACATGTGATCATTAAATAAATTTTATTGATTATCTATGTATTATGTTTCACTCATGAAACTTGACCCTCCAAAGAAATACTATTAATGATGCAAAAGTTTACATTTCAATTGTTTTATTCATGATGGCAAGTAGTATAAATAAAGTCTTAAACAAAAAGATATATAGTATTAAATTAAGGAAAATGCTAAAGAGTGCCCTTAAAGCATTGGTTAAGAAGACAAACTTAGAAATGTTGTATTGGAAAATGGTAAAACGTTATGGATTTGACTTTTTAAAAGTTAAAAAATTGTTGAATTCAATACAAACTTACTATTTTTAGTTTCCTTAACTAGTGCCGGGCACTGGTTAGCAAGACCCTTAAATTAATCAAATTGTAAACAGCATGTATGATCAATCAACTAGAATAATAGATTTACTGATATGTATGTCCTAGATAGACAAAACTACATTCAATCATCCTCATGAATTTAAAAATGCTACACTTTGTAATTTTTCCCACTCCTAAAGATAAGGTTAAGCTTATTGTACTAGAGAAAAGCCAGAATAAATGGCTTCTCTTTTATCTAAATAATTACTACAAATGTCATATAAGATTTTCACCATCTTATAACTGGTTTCAAAGAATTGGCTTTGGCCAGTAAATAATGTTCTAATGGTATTTACTGTTCTGAAGGCACCAGCTTCTTCAGCTCTTTTTTATTTACCTGAAATTTCAAACAAAGAACAATTAACTTTCCTTCCTCAAGAATATTTTGCGATGAAATGACAAGGAGAACGATTTGTGTTTACGACGGCATATAAGGAAAAGTAACTTACCTTCCCCATTGCATTGCGAGGGAGCGTCTCCCACACGATTAGTCGAGTTGGTATCTAACAAAGATATAAAAAACATTAGAAAAATTTACTTTTGAAACTCTTGTAAGTAGTCTTTGATGATTGTGATGCATCAAGGAAATACAATTGACGGAATATAGAAATAGCACAAAAAATATCAATGTTGTCAATTGCGGATTGTAAAACACAGTAGTTTGTTCAAATTCTGCTACGCTACATGCACTTCTCGTGCTAACAATGGCCATTCCACCATACCTTGTAAGGTGCAAGTTTATTCTTGGCCCAGTTGGATAATTCTTCAAGGCTTAGAGAAGGTTTTGACTCTTTATTTTGCTTCTCCTTTGGCACGATAATCGCACAAACAATTTCTCCATAGTCTTTGTCCGGTAAGCCCAAAACGCAACATTCTGAGACAGTTGGATGCTGCAAAAAGGTACTGATTGTGAATATCATATCATAAATTATACAAATATATAAGGGTTCGTTATTAACAACTAACAACCATGGGATGAGAAAATCATAGCCACTTGCCTCTAATATTACTGATTCAATTTCTAATGCAGAAAGCTTATAGCCACCGCTCTTGATTATATCTGCGTTAGTACCTGATAAAAATTGGAAAATAAACACAATAAGTTTTACTGTCATCATAATCTAAATCCTACTAGTGCTACTTTGTCGCCAATAAGACTGTAAAATTATTCAGATGAAACCACATGTCTTAGTTATTAGCAATTTAGGTTGTTTCTTTGACAAATTGCTGATAACGCTTTAATCCTGCCTATGTTAGCCTTGATATGCATAGCTAAAATCAAGCCCGGATAAAAAGGAGAGGGTTGAGTTAGGTAGTCGACAGCCGGTGTAAAACCTAGTCGAATCTCTATGACATGGATCTTGTTGGAAGATTCATTTTGGAAAAATGAAAAGATCCAGCTCAAGGATAACATCTTAGGAATTCAAATTTGGTTACATAACTACACATGAGAATCATACATCATACATGGAGAAATATAAATTTCCTTACGTCCTAAAATGATGAAATATCCATCTTTATCCGTAGTAACTGCATCTCCAGTCTTAAAGAATCCATCGTCTGTAAATGATTCCTTTGTTACCTGCATGGAAAAAAAATACAAATTTATTAGAAGCAGATATTACATTTCTTTTACCGTTTTCTATCCTTAGAATCTTGGACTGTCTGTAACTGAAATTGATATAGTATTTCTATCCTTAGAACAAATTATGTCCTCAAGTAACTAAAAAAATGTGCGATGTTATGATTGTAATGGTGCATCATAACATCGTAAGGAATTGTTTGTAGTACTGAAAAAGATTAAAAGAAAAAGCAACAGTTATCACTAACTAATGATTTCAGAATCAATAAATGTCTGAAATTAACATTCTGCAAGTACCTCAGGAAGTTTCCAATATTCTTTAAACGATGAAGGGCTTTTAACGCAAAGCTCACCAGCTCCAGTTTCTTCATTCTCATGCTCTTCATCTACAAGAATCTTGACCTGTCATGCATACACAAAATCCAAGATATCACCATCTTTCACATTGAGCATTAATAACACTACGCAACTTCATCATCCAGGGTTCTTAGTAAAAATCATTGATATTTCACACGCATTTTTAAAGTTTCAGTCATATATTACTTTCTTGAATGGTCTGCTTCTGTCTCATATTAAGTGTTGTTCAAGGTTCTGCACAGCTCTAAAGAAAACTATTGAGTATACTAATTTCTTTTTATAAAATGAGCTTTAATTACTAAAGTATCCTTTCGAGTAATAGTTAGTGGAGATACAATAAAAAAGGGTATATTAGTGGAAAAAAAGTAATTAATACTTCATCGATAATCTAAATTGAAAAATAATGAGAGAAATATTTCAAACATGGCACTTAATATGAGACATAGGGAGTAGAGCATAAACAGATCACACAGCAGTGGTATGAGAGATCAAAAACTCCATTTTCTGTGATTAGAAGCAAATGGAAAAGTGCAAGCTCAACTAACCTGCACACCAGGAAATGGTTTTCCGACGGTGCCTGCTTTGCGCTCGCCATTCAATGGATTTGACAACGCCATGACAAACTAGAAACATCGATACAATAATGTAAGGTTCTAAAAATTCAGTACGAAATTAATGAGAATTGTGTATATGATTCTGTACAAGTCGAAGAACTTCAGCTAAAATGATTTGCTAAGAAGTTCAAGAACATAACATGAAGTTTACTTACTTCAGTCATGCCATATCGCTCCAGTAAGCGATGGCCAGTGATGGATTCCCATTCTTGCATAACAGGTTGAGGAAGTGCAGAGGATCCACACATCTGAATAATAGAATGATAATATATCAGATTTTTGAGATTGAGAATGGTAGTCATCGCACATTAACATAAATAAATTGCAAGTGAGCCATGCATGGTAAATCACCATACCACCATGGCCCGGCTTGGATAAACAACTTAGTTTTACATTTTAGCATAAGTGTTTATCATATAAGTGCTTATGTATAAGCTATTTCTATAACAAAAAATAAAA